>Ga0207684_10000066_pt1 | contig 193406 bp, 156 predicted proteins | sample KBSK5501metaG_FD_184342 | JGI IMG/M metagenome (GOLD analysis project Ga0207684, IMG submission 184342) | Corn, switchgrass and miscanthus rhizosphere microbial communities from Kellogg Biological Station, Michigan, USA - KBS K5-50-1 metaG... | ecosystem: Host-associated > Plants > Roots >... | reverse complement strand
AGGCGTACGGCAACATCAATCAGTTTCGAAACCAGCTGAGGCGACGAGCACTGGAGTACGCGGTGGCAGTCAGTGCTTCCACCACCGTCTGGATTGCAGACAAGCGCGGCCAATTGGGACAAGCCAAGTGGAGTGTGAAAGAGATTGCGCTCGCACTGGGGCGGCATCGGTTTCATCCGACACTGTGGCGCGATGGGACGAAAGGACCGATGCATTCGAATTTCGCCGTTCGGCGGGTAGTGACGTGTCATTCCGATGGCACGGCGGTAGAGGAGAAAGAAGTGCTGTGGCTGCTCATCGAGTGGCCAAGAAATGAGCCGGAGCCCACCGGCTATTTCCTATTGACGCTGCCGCCGAACACTCCGCGGAAGAAGTTGGTCCGCATCGTCAAAGAGCGCTGGCGCACCGAACGCATCTACGAGGACCTCAAAGGAGAGCTCGGGCTGGACCACTTCGAGGGCCGCCGCTTCACTGGGTGGCATCATCACGTTTCGGTTGCCTTGTGCTGTTACGCCTTTGTCATCGCTGAGAAGGTCCGCGCATTTTTCCCCTCGCCCCGAGAGCGCAGTGCCGCTGGTGCGAACCACCGAACGTCCCGAACGTCACAGCCAGGATTCGTTCATCACCGCCAGACTGGCCATTGCCCGCACCATCCAGCGATGGCTACCTCGATGCCCGCTGTGTCATCGTCGCCGGAAATCGCGCTCTCGCCGTCAACATCATGTTTCAAGACCACGCCACCGGAAGTAACGCAGTAGTGCTAATTGTCTTCGAGCAAGACCAAGCTGGTCGAACAAGGAGGGCAAAATGAAAGCCGCAAGCTGGAAGTTCACGAGGCGTTTGGGTATCTGCTTCCTGGCCGCATGCTGCATCTCACCGCTTGCCCTCGGCGAAGGGCGCGAATCCACCAACGACGATTCATCAGCGCGCCACGAGGCGACGGTGGAGCGGAACGCCAATTGGATGATTCACGAGGGGAGACGGACATTTCGATTTGATACATTTGGAGACGAGGCGTTCTGGGGCGACACCCTGAAGTTGCATCAGGCCATAGAAGGCGAGCGATTCGGCGGCGTCGGTCCAGGTGTCAGTCCGCGTACAGCGCTTGCCGTCGGATTGAAAGTGGATCTCGACGCGTTGCCAAGCGCGTTGGTTCGACAGCTCCGCCGTGGAGAAGTAGACCTCGATGATGTGGCGGTCACCCTTGCGTTGCTGAGGCTGAATGCCGTCGTCGGAGTGACCGGGAGCTTCAATCGCGATGGCTCGCTTCGCTCTGTCGGGATTCAATGCGCGCTTTGCCACTCCACCGTCGATGACTCGCTGGCGCCAGGCATAGGCAAGCGGCTCGACGGATGGGCTGCTCGGGATTTGAACGTCGGAGCGATAGTCGCGCTTGCGCCTGATCTCTCCGCCGTGGCTGGATTGTTGGGCGTAGATCAAGACACGGTGCGGGCAGTGCTCAACGGCTGGGGACCAGGCAAGTTCGACGCTGAGCTGATTCTCGACGGAAGACCCTTTCGTCCCGACGGTTCATCCGCTGCCACGCTGATTCCGCCTGCGTTTGGGCTTCCCGGCGTCAATCTTCATACCTGGACGGGCTGGGGCTCAGTGACGCATTGGAATGCGTTCGTGGCGAATCTCGAGATGCACGGCCAAGGCACGTTCTACGATCCAAGGCTCGACGATCCAAAACAGTTCCCTATCGCGGCCCGCGAAGGCTTTGGGCATGTCAGGAGCTCTCCCGATCTGATCACTTCGAAATTGGCGGCGCTGCACTTCTACCAGCTCGCCATCCCCGCTCCGAAGCCACCGCGCAACAGCTTTGATCCTCAGGCAGCGCGGCGAGGCGAGATTCTGTTTGACGGCGCCGCACAGTGCGCGACGTGCCACGTGCCACCGCTGTTCACGGAGCCCGGCTGGAATCTCCACACTGCCGAAGAAATTGGCATTGACGATTTCCAGGCTCTTCGCGCACCGGACAGGCGTTACCGCACCTCGCCGCTGAAGGGGCTATTTTCCCATGCCAAGGGCGGCTTCTATCATGATGGTCGCTTCCCTACCATCCTGGACGTCATCAACCACTATGAGAAGACCTTCAGCCTCGGATTGACCGAACCTCAAAAAAACGACCTCCTCGAATATCTGAAGTCTCTCTAGAAAGGAGACGGGTTCCGGGTTGTCACCTCTTCCCGCCCGCCGCATCTAATGGCCATGCGACTCGCTTCGCCCACGGCTCATTCGCAGAAGTTCTGGGAAACCACTTTCCCGTGCGACGAGGAGATCGTCAGCAAGGTCATTGCGGGAGAGGTGGCTCTTTTCGAGGTGTTGATGCGCCGCCACAATCAGCGCGTCTACCGTACGATCCGGGCGATCCTCAAAGACGAGGTTGAAGTCGAAGATGTCATGCAACAAACCTATATTTGCGTCTACAGCAAGCTGAGGCAGTTTGCCGGTACGGCAAAATTTTCGACCTGGCTTACGAAGATCGCCATCAACGAGGCCCTTGGCCGCATTCGGCGCGAAGCGCGTTTCGTCTCCGGCCAGGATGTCGCGCAGCTGGGGAATGGGACACCCATGAAGCTTGCAACCGACGATGCAAATCCCGAGGAGCGCGCGGGTACCCGCGAGCTCGTGACCATGCTTGAATCAGCGATCGACGCGCTCCCACAGTCATACCGTTCCGTGGTGATGTTGCGAGAAATCGAGGGAATGAGCACCGCAGAAGCGGCTGAGGTCCTGGGCGTCACGGAGGACGTTGTCAAAACCCGGCTCCACCGTGCCAAAGAGCATATCCGCGAGCTGCTTATCGAGCGAGTGAACGCAAAGGCAGGAGAGACATTTCCCTTCTACGCCCCTCGATGCGACCGCGTGGTGGAGCGCGTCCTGATCGGAATTCAGGAGATGACAAACGCGTAGCAGCTTGCGGAGGGATCGGACTGGAGCCTCCAATTCATCCAGGTTCGGGACTGAACAGCACCTTCACTTCGGGTAACTTTTGGTTTGACACGGAAACCCCGTTCTGTGCGTATCGTCCCAGCGAGAAATGATTTCCCGCAGTGGTAGGAATGACAAACGTGAAAGGGGGATAACAATGCGTCGACAAGTCTTGGCAATTTCGCTGTTCACATTGCTTGTGGCCGCGGTTGAGTTTGCTACGGATGTCTTTGGCGAGACCGTTCGCTGGGATCTCGTGCAGGTCATTCAGGGTACCGTGATTCCCGGCGGGGCAAACGTGGCGACGGATCTGAACGTATTGGACACCGTTACCATGACGGGCTCGGGCCAGGCCAACCCGGAACTGGCCGACGCGACCGGCGGCGGTCTCTTTACTCATCGGAGAGCCGATGGAAGCGAGGTCGCCCACGGCGTTTATGTCGTCACCAATTTCGTTCGCTGGTCGCCTGCCGGCGGCACTCTCCCGGCCGCTGATGGAATTGGCCACGTCAACGAGGCAAGCGCCGGCGAATTGACGATGGGAGTGCAGCTTTTCCCAGAGGGAGGGTCTCCCGCCGATGGGACATTTACCATCCACTGTACATTGCCAGGTGCCGCTTACGAGATCTGGGAGGGCGTCTCCCTGATTGTCGGTCCATTTGTTTTCCAGCAGCCAACCCCTCCCGATCTTCCTCAAGGCAACAATCTGTTCCATGTCCACCGGTGAAACATCTGCCCCAAAATGCGCTCGCAAGCGTGCCGCGTTGGGGCGGTAAATCCGCAACTCGACTCAGGGGACTACTCCAGCGGTAGCCCGGCCTCTTCAGTGCGGCCGGAATGAGGGACCAGCACCTCGGGGGCAACGTCGGGTAGAGCAGGCACCAGCCACCGGAACAGGGCTGTCGCCGCCCCAGCGCCGAGGCACTGCCGCCGTGATGTACGCCCCGACCGCGAACGGCACGGCCGTCGCACGCCTGCGCGCGACACCCCAGATGACGGAGAGCAACCCGAAGGTGGCGACGAGCTCGCTCAAAAACTGCGCCCCGCCCGCGCGGACGTGCTGTGAGGCCGAGAGGAGGGGCTCTCCAAACATGGCGTTGCCGACCGCGACACCCACGAAGGCGCCGAGCACCTGCGCGGCCACGTAGGCGGGGACCTCGGGCCAGCGAAGTCCGCCGAGGGCCGCGTCCGCGATCGTGACTACCGGGTTGAGGTGCGCGCCGGAGATTGGGCCGAAGGTGAGGATGAGCGCGACGAGTCCCGCGCCCGTCGCCACCGTGTTGGACAGCAACGCAACAGCGACATTGCCGCCCGCGAGGCGCTCACCCATGATTCCGGAGCCCACCACCACAGCGAGTAGCAGCGCTGTCCCGAGCGCTTCCGCGGTGACGCGCCGCCCGAGGCTGGCGCTCATCGGCAGGCCCCTGGACCGCGCACGCGGAGCAGGCGCTGAACATCTTGGCGCAGCGTGTCCTGCCGCGCGAACTCGCGAACCACAGCGCGCAGCTGCCGCCTGCGAGCTTCGTCCTCTTGATTGGCCAGGCGGTAGTGGACCCAGCTTCCTTTGCGACGGGCCTCCACTACCCCGGCAGAACGGAGCACGGCCATGTGTCTCGACGCTGTGGGCTGTGTTAACCGGAGCGCCTCCTGCAAATGGCAAACGCACAGCTCGCCGTGGGACAGCAGCGCAACGATCCGCAAGCGCGTGTCATCACCGAGCGCCTTGAACAGTTGCGCGACGGGTCGCACCGAGAGAGCGGCGGCCTGGTTCATGCTGACATTCGAATATTCGAATGGTTGTTTAGGCGGGGGCGCGCCGGAGAAGCTGCGCGTTGATCGCCACGATTACCGTGCTTGCGGACATGAGGACCGCGCCGATCGCGGGCGACAAGAGAACTCCTTGGCGGGCCAGGACTCCCGCCGCGAGCGGAATGGCTAAGATGTTGTACCCCGCCGCCCACCACAGGTTCTGGATCATCTTGCGGTAGCTCGCACGAGAGAGATCGATGATCCGCGGTACGTCGCGCGGATCGTTTCGCACCAGCACGATGTCTCCTGCTTCGACCGCGACGTCCGTTCCGGCCCCGATCGCGATCCCGACGTCAGCAGTCACCAGCGCGGGCGCGTCGTTGACCCCATCTCCGACCATGCCAACCCGCTTCCCGGTGCGCTTGAGCTCCTCGATCCTCGAAGCCTTCTGGTCCGGGAGCACCTCGGCGAAGACGGTGCGGATCCCAAGCTCCGAGGCCACCATCTGGGCGACAGCGCGCGCATCGCCTGTCATCATCACGACCTCGATGCCGCGCTCGTAAAGCGCGCGGACTGCGTCCTTCGATTCCGGTCGAACGACGTCCGCCAGGACGAACACGGCAAGCACTGTTCGCTCGCCTGCAAGATAGATGGATGCCTGCCCACGCTGAGCCGCTCGCTCATAAACCTCACGGAGCTTGGCTGGTACGTCGAGGGAGCGCGCGCTGATCAGCGCTGGCCCACCGATGTACAAATCCCGACCGTCCACGCGCGCCTTGGCGCCCTTCCCCGGGATTGCCTCGAAACCGTCTGCTGGCCGAACCTCGATGCCCCGCTCCTTCGCGGTTCGTACGATCCCCTGCGCGATCGCGTGCTCCGAATCAGCTTCGACGGCCGCCGCAAGCCGGAGCGCCTCCTCGGGCGTGACGCCGTCAATGGTCGCGATTTCCACGACGCCGAACTCTCCGGTCGTCAGGGTGCCGGTCTTGTCGAACACCACGACGTTCAAGCTCCGCGCCTCCTCCAACCCACGCCGGTTGCGGACCAGCAGGCCGCTCTGTGCCGCCAGCGTGGTGGAGATCGCGATCACCAGCGGAATGGCAAGCCCGAGCGCATGTGGGCAGGCGATCACGAGCACGGTCACGAATCGCTCGATCGCGAAGGCGGGGTCACTCGATCGGAGGATCAGCCAAGCGAGGAGCGTGAGCACACCTGCGCCGACGGCAACCAGCGTCAGGGCGAATGCGGCGCGATCCGCCAGCGCCTGCGCACGCGAGCGGGACCTTTGCGCCTGTTCAACAAGGCGCATGATGCCCGCGAGCGCGGTCCGCTCGCCAGCTCCGGTGACTTGAATCCGAAGCGAGCCAGCGCCGTTGATGGTGCCGGCGATGACCTTGTCGCCCTCTCGCTTCTCCACCGGGCGCGACTCGCCGGTGATCATCGATTCGTTCACCGCGCTCAAGCCCTGCAGCACCACTCCGTCAGCCGGAATTCTCTCGCCTGGCCGCGCCAGGACGATGTCGCCCTCCCGCAGCGCGTCGATCGGGATCACCTCAATTCGGTCTGCGACGATCCGCGTCGCGGTGTTGGGAAGCAGCTTCGCCAACTGCTTGAGGGCCCCTTGCGCCTGCGAGATCGAGCGCATCTCGATCCAGTGGCCGAGCAGCATGATCGTCACGAGCGTGGCGAGCTCCTCCCACAGCGGCATGCCAGGGAACCCGAGGGTCACCACCGCGCTGAAGACAAACGCCACCGAGATCGCGAGGGCGATCAGCGTCATCATCCCCGGCAGGCGATCCTTCAGCTCGCGGCTGGCTCCCTGGATGAAGACCCGGCCGCCGTAGACGAACACGGCCGTGCCGAAGATCGCCGGGATCCATTCGGAGCCCGGGACACGCGGCGCCGTGTAGCCGAACGCGCGCTGGAGCATGTGCCCCCAGACGAGCGTCGGGATCGTGAGCAGGAGCGAGACCCAGAACTTGTCGCGGAACATCGCCACGCTGTGGCCTGCGTGGGCATCGTGCGAGCTAGTGTCACCGGCATGATCATCGTGCGCGGCGCTGTGATCTGCGTGCGCATCGTGCGCGGCGCTGTGACCTGCATCAGCGTCATGCGAGCCGCGCGCGTGATGCGGCGGGTGGGGTTCATGTGCGCTGTGGGCACTGCCCTCAGTGTGCGGACCGCGACGCGTGGCGTCGGCCGCAGGGGAGAGCTTCGGGTAGCGCAGCTTGTCGCTCGTCTGGTCCGCGTGCTTGTCGTCCACGGGTTCTCTCCGTGTAGCTGACATCAAAACTGACTCACCGTTTCATATTTGCGGCGGGGAATAGATGCAGCGGGATAGGCGTCAAGTCGTTATCAGACAGCTCACGAGTCAACCCGCTTGATTCCCTACTTCACCATTCCGCCTCTTTCGCTCGGCCCACTCGACGTCCAGTCGTTTGGAATTCTCTCGGCCTTGGGAGTGTGGCTCGCTTCCTGGCTGCTCGTCCGCGGCGCGCGCGTGCGCGGATTGGACGAGCGTCCCGTGATTGGCGTCGCGATCTGGGCTCTGGCCGGCGGCCTCGTCGGCGCTCATCTCGTGCACTTGCTCCTGTACCATCCCGAGGAGCTCCGAGGGTCCTGGGGGGTGTGGCAGCTCTTCAAATTCTGGGATGGGCTCTCCTCGACGGGCGGCGTGCTCGGCGGCACTGCGGCTGTGCTCCTCTACTTCAGGCTGCGTGGCGTGCCCTTCTCGCGCTATTCGGATGTGTTTGCGCTTGCGATTGCGCCCGGCTGGGCGGTTGCCCGGATCGGGTGTTTCAGCGTTCACGATCATCCAGGCCGCCTAACGTCGTTCCCGCTCGCGGTCGCGTTTCCGGAAGGGGCGCGGCATGATCTCGGCCTCTACGACGCGCTCCTGCTCGGAGCCATTACCGCGATTCTCTACGCCTGCGCACGAAGGGGACTGCTGCGCGGCAGGTTGCTGGCGCTCGTCGCCCTGCTGTACGGGATCGGCCGCTTCTTGCTGGATTTCTTGCGCGCGACCGACCTCCCGTACGTCGACGCGCGGTACTTCGGGCTTACGCCCGCTCAGTACGTGTGCATCGGCTTCGTGGTGTACGGAGTCCTTGCTCTATGGCGTTCTCGAGCGACGCGAAAGAGCAGCGCAGGTGCCGGCGAACCGCAGCAGCACCTGGACGCGATCGGCGCGTAATTGCGATTTCGCCGAGCGAAGTGAAGTCGCGCATTGCTCGAAGCTCTCCGGCCTGCGAACGCTCAGCTCGTCGTGGGTTGCCTTGATCTTTTGACAGTTGTGACAGCTTTACAACCCGAAACTGACTTCCCTTTACTGCCACGGCAACAGCGTTAATTGTTCTTTCGCCTCGTTTGACACACTTTGCGCCGAGAGCCGGAATTTTACTGTCTGGACTGCGCGAGGAGCAGATGGGGCATTGGGAGACTGTGGAGGAACTGCTGGTGGCTGGCGAGAGGAGCTCGGCCGCGGTCAGAGCGCCTGGGAGAAAGCCGCTGACTTATGGCCGGCTCCGTTCACTGGTGGGACGAACTGTCCGCGGCCTGAACACGGTCGGGATCGGCAGGAACGATCGAGTGGCGATCGCTCTGGACAACGGACCGGAGGTGGCCACCGCTTTCGTGGCGGTCGCGGCCGGCGCCACCGCGGTCCCGCTCAACCCCGCCCTTCGCGCCGACGCGTTCGAGTTCTATCTCGTCGATCTCAAAGCCAAGGCAATGATCGTCAAAGCGGGAGACGAGTCTCCTTCGCGCCTGGCCGCCGCGCGCTTGGGTATTCCGATTGTGGAGCTTCGCCCCAAGCCTGAGTCAGGCGCCGGAGACTTCGCGCTCGAAGCGACCTCGCGGATTTCGGCAAGGGGTGGCTCTCCGGGAATGGCTGAGCCGGATGACATCGCGCTCGTGCTTCACACGTCTGGCACCACATCGCGTCCGAGCATCGTGCCTCTGACCCAGCGGAACATCGCCGCGTCTGCCCGGCAAATAGCGACCAGCTTGAAGCTCTGCCCGCTCGACAGGTGTCTCAACATCATGCCGCTGTTTCACATCCACGGGTTGATGGCGGGGGTTGGCGCATCCCTGGCGGCCGGAGCCTCGGTCTTCTGTGCGCCCGGCTTCAACGCGCTCCGATTCTTCTCCTGGATGGAGGAGCTGGAGCCTACCTGGTACACGGCAGTGCCGACGATGCACCAGGCGATCCTCGCCCGCGCCCGTGGCAACCGCCGGATCATCGATCGAGTTCAACTGCGCTTTCTCCGCTCGGCGTCCGCACCGCTCCTGACGCAAGTGATGACGGAGCTGGAGAACGTTTTTCGCGCCCCGGTCATCGAGGCTTATGGAATGACCGAGGCGGCGCACCAGATCGCGTCCAATCCCTTGCCGCCGGGCCCGCGCAAACCGGGCACCGTCGGCGTTGCCGCGGGACCGGAAGTGGCAATCATCGACGAGCATGGGCGGCAGCTGCCTGCATCAACCCCGGGCGAGGTCGCCGTCCGAGGCTTGAATGTCACCTGCGGATACGAGAACAATCCAGCAGCCAACGCGAGAGCCTTCACCCACGGCTGGTTCCGAACCGGGGATCAGGGAATGCTGGACGAACAGGGCTACCTCCGACTCACCGGTCGTCTCAAGGAGATCATCAACCGCGGCGGCGAGAAGGTTTCTCCATTGGAAGTGGATGAGGTGCTGATGGATCACCCCGCGGTCGCTCAGGTCGTCACTTTCGCGCTGCCCCACCATCACCTGGGCGAAGAGGTGGCGGCTGCGGTCGTGGTTCGTGACGGGCAAAGCATCAGCGATCGCGAGCTGCGAGAATTCGCGTCTCGCCGCCTGGCCGATTTCAAGGTACCCAGGAAGATAGTTTTCCTGAACGAAATCCCGAAGGGCGCTACGGGGAAATTACAGCGCATTGGCCTGGCCGCGAAGCTGGGCTTGGTCTCGAAATCGGCTGCGTGAAAATCTTCATTGTCGGGGATGCAGGCCGCTGCTCAGGCGCTGACGCGTTTGCGCCAATTGCCTCAGCCGTGAAATCGATTTCCACGGCGATTGGCTTGTCCATGCTTCAAGTTATGTTTCCACCAATCCAAGTCGTGAGTGTTTGACTTGAGCCGTACGGCCCAATATCCGCCCTCGAACAAGGGGGAAGAAATGGCTCGACGAAACGACGGCGCAGATACTGAACGCAGGGACTTCCTGCGGATGATCGGGTTCGGCACAGCCGCCGTCGGTGCTTCGTCTGTGATCACCGCTTGCGCTGCCGGCGGGTTGGAGACCAGGTCGAGCGGTGCGACGATTCCCGCCCCGGTCGGCGGCAGCGACGAGCCGTATCCGATTCCATGGCTTGATAAAAATGGCAGCCACAACCAGGCGGGCCCGCGCCTCGAGCCGTCACACATCTTCCACTTCAAGGGTCGGATCGCGCGGTGCGCGGATTTCGTCGGCAGCGGGGTGGACGGGTCCGGTGAGCGGCTCGCGTTCGGGCTCCCCACCACGGACAATTCGTTCATGGATGGCGAGTGCTGGACATCTCAGCGCCAGGTGCGGACCGGAGCGTGGGCGCATCTTTGAATGACGCTCTTCCGGGGGCCGGCGGCTCCCGAGAACCAGGTGCACGACTTCCACCCGGCGATCAGTCGCAGCGGGCTCTATTGGGTGGTCGACGTGCCCCGACCGGGCCTCACGGTGGCTGCCGATGGACGCTCTGCGACGCTGCGGCTAAGCCAGATCGACGTCATCGATCAGCCGCGCTGGCCGAAACCCGACGCAGACGCGCGCCCGGCTCGCCTGGACATCACTATCCGGTGGACCGCGACCGACGAGCCGGTCGAGATCGACGATCCGGTGAAGCAGTTCCGGTTCCGCGGTTGGAAGGCGAAGAGCCAGCTCGAGGCGCGGGTGGAGGTACCGTCGATCGGATTCACCTGGAAATCGGATCCGATCGAGACCGCTCACGCGAACTTCGCCATCATCGGGGAAGAGGCGAACGGAAAGTACTACTCGTCGTAATGACTTAATGTCCTCGTTGATAAAACTGGAACGATCGCATGTCCGTCAAAGCTACCTGGCGGCTATCGAGGAGTCTCGCGACGCGCGTTGACGTTACAACCCAGGAGAGGCGACGCATGAAATAACGCTGAGGCTTGCCCGGAGCGGCCCAGCAACAGGCGCGCGAGACCTTTTACGCTAGGCCGTACTTTCGTCGACCATCTTACGTAGACGCCTGAAAGTCGCCCTGCGGAGCAGCGCGCCTTCGCCCGAGCAGGGTATTGAAACCGTACTAGCCAACTGCTGAGCCCGCCGGCTGGCGGCGGACTATGCTGAGGCACGGTCTGGAGGCGTCCACATGCGGCCCAGCCCTCTTTTCCTAGGCGCGATTTTGGCCGCAGGTGTTTTACCAGCGCAGCCCGGCAGCGCGGACGAATTCAAGAACCCGCCGATCGTCGAAGTCCGGGCGCCGGGGGACAACCTCACCTTCCGTGCACGCCGAGGCACGGCGTCCATCCCAGGCCTGGGCGAGGTGGAACAGGTCTACGGCTACGACGTGCGCCGGGGGACGGCTTTCCCGCCCGAACGCCCCGGGCCGAAGACCGTGCCGCTGATGCCGCCGGTGATCGCGGTCGACCGCGGGAGTGCGCTGCGGATTCTGTTCCGCAACGAATTGCTGACGACGGACGTCGCGGGGAAGAGCCAGCCGACCGACTCGAACCTGCACACGCACGGCCTGATCACCTCACCTCAAGGACCCGGACTCGAAGGCCGCGCCCGCGTCTACGGCGATTGTATCTTTGTGACGGCTTCCACTTCCGGCAGCAGGATGGCGGGCCATGTGCACGGCCGTCCGGCGCCGGCTTCTGCGGATCCGCCGGGAGATCCCTGCTCGCTGGATTCTGGAACGAGCGTCGTGCGCGCCGAGAACGGCGACATCCGCTACAGCTACGTGATCCCCCGCGACCATCCGAGCGGAATGTATTGGTTCCACCCGCACCCGCACGGCGAGTCGGAAGTGCAGGTGGCGAACGGCCTCTCCGGTTTGATTTCGATCGGCAACCTTCGGGATTACACGTACATCAAGTGTCGCATCACGGCTGCGGCCGATGATGCCGGGCTGGACACCTGCGGGGATCAGAGAGCGCAGCGCGAGGAGCTCGCGGCCGAGCGTCGAGTGAAGGCTACTGGTTCCCTTCAAGTCAGGTATCTGGCTCTCAAGGACATCCAGGTCTCGAAGCTGAAGGGCCGCGCAGGCGGCCAGGGCAAGCCGAGGTTCCGGCTCATCGAGTTTCCTCTGCGGCCCGATCCGACCGATGGGCCTGCGAACGAGGCCTTTGGCGAACAAACCGATGCCCGAAAGAGCCGCTGCGGCAAGCTCGCTGTGAGCGGGGACGGCGAGCTGGCGTACGTCGATGGAGTGGCCCAACCGGGCCAGTGCTGGCAGAAGCAGCATCCCGACGAGCGCTGGATCTTCCCTATCTCCGGGCAGCTCTATCCACGCATCGCAGTCAAAGCTGGGAAGGCCGAGGTCTGGCAACTCGCCAACATCGGCGCCGACGTGAGCTATCGCCTCCGCCTGGAGACCGCCGAGCAAAAGCCCAGACGCCTCGCGTTCGAGCTGCGGGCCCGCGACGGCGCCGCGTTCCCGCCCGATCCGGCGAGGCGGAGACGAACCGAGATCGTCTTGATGCCCGGTGCCCGGATCGAAGTGCTCATCGAACGCTGCAGCCAGGGAGCTGGTGCGCCGGGCACGAGCGAGCCCCGCGACTGTGTCGATGCCTCGCAGAGGGTCGAGGCGCGGCTGCGCACGGCTGGAGTTGCGACGGGCATCGATGCCGACAGCGGCGATCAGTGGCCTCCCGTCGACCTGGCGTCCGTCGTCTTCGAAGCAGCGCCAGGAGCTGCGCGCGCGACGACCCGGTCGGTGCCGCCGCCAGCGCCCAGTCCGCTGAGCTCCGGGCCCGTCAGCCAGACGCCGCCCCCCTCTGCGGCGCCAGCAGGCAAAGTCTCGACGCCGCCGGCATCCCCGCGGTCGGGTGCCTGCGACTACCGCCGATACCAGGCAGGTCCCGCCGACTTCAGGGTCGATTCCAACCTGGTACGCCTGATCCGGTTCAACAATCGGGATTTCGGCGAGCATGGTGGCGAGCTGTTCGGCATTCACGTCGAGAACTTCCGGATGCTGGACCAAGCCGGAAAATCTATCGCCGTGGCCGATCTCCTCGCCGAGGGTCGAGTTGAACGACGAGAAAACCAGACATCCGCAATCGCGTCGATCTCGCTCGACGATCCCTGTTGGAAGGCGGCCGCCGGCGGGCACGGCGACCCCGCGGAGTTCGCGAAGTTCTACCCCGCGTTCAATATGGAAGGTGCTCCAAACCTGACCGCTGCCCATGGCGCGCGGGAGTATTGGCTGCTCGTCAACGACAGCGATGAGTGTCACAACTTTCACATTCACCAGTCGAAGTTCCTGGTCCTCGATGCAGATTTCGCCGCGGCGGGCGCGCGGACCTCCGTGACGCAGTGTCTCGGCGATCGAGGGTTCATCCCGCCCATCAATCGGAACGTGCTGCACGATACTTATCCGCTGCCGCCTCTCGCCCGCGTGCTGGTGATGATCATCTTCAACGGGCCAAAGCTCGGCCGTTTCGTGTTCCACTGCCACATTCTCGAGCACGAGGACAAAGGCATGATGGCCACGATCGGAGTCGTAGACGGACCGCCGCGCTGATCGCGAAAGGCATCTTGATATTCAATCGTGCCCGCTAAGGCGTCGGGCTCCAAACCTGCAGCTTGCTCTTGAGCGACTCCGAGACGAGCACCTGATTGGCGCTGGAGACCAGGACAGCGCCGGCGCCCCATTTCTCCGCCAGCTTCAAGGCTTGTTGGCCTCCCAGGATGAAGGTGGCCTTGGTCAGGAACTCGGCGTCCACGGCGGTGCGAGCCAGGACTGTCGCGGAGCGACTCGCCGTGGCGGGAAAGCAACTCCGCGGGTCGATGATGTGGTGATAACGTTTTCCATGGACGATGAAATATCTCTCGTAGTCGCCGCTGGTCGAAAACGCGGCATCGGAAATCTCCAGCTGGGCGAAATAGCCGTCTTTGGCTCCGCGCGGATCGCGCACACCCACGCGCCAGGGCCGTTCGCCACGGTGCCCGGCTGCGTAGAGATCCCCGCCGGCCTGGACGAAAAAATCCCGGAGCCCCAGCGATCGAAGCACGGCCACGGCGCGGTCCACGGCCCAACCCTTCGCGACGCCGCCCAAACCGAGCTTCATCCCCGGTTTCTTCAGCCTGACCTCGCAGTCTCCCTTCGACCCGCGCGGCTTGCGCAGCTCCACATTGCGGTACGAAACCAGCGGGCAGCTGGCTTTCACCGCTTCGACCGCGGGCACTTCGCCCGTCTGGTTCGTCCCGAACCGCCAGAGCTCGCGCAGGCCCGCCCACGTCGGATCGAAGAGCCCACCGGTGCGCGACGCGGCGTCCAGGCTCAAACGCAACACATCGCAGAGATCCTTCGGCGCCTCGACGAATTTGCCGGAGCCCGCGGCCGCTTCGTTGATGACCGAAAGGGGCGAATCCGCTCGCCACTCGTTCATCACCTCGTTCACCCGATCGAACTCGGCGAAGGCAGCCTCGAACGCGCGCGCGGCCTGTTCCGGGGGTGCCTCAACGAGCGAAATCGTCACTTCCGTTCCCATCATCTCGCGCGAGCGGGTGGTGATCTGCGGCTCGGCACCGTGGAAGATCGTCAGGAAGAGAATGCTGACCCATTCAAGCATGGACGCGGCATTCAAGCAGCAGGCGATCCCTTCCGCCAGCCTTGCGACTGCGCTATAGAGGCGCTGTGCGCTGCCGCTTCACCTTGCTCGTGTTGGTTGCGCTCGCCGGACCGGCGTGCGTCCGCGTCAAGGCGATCGAGCGCGAGAAACTGTCCGCACCGAGTATGACGGTTGGCCTCGGGGAGGACGGCTTCGCCAGCGCCTACCGGGCAAAATTCGTGGAATCGAAGACGGCCGGCGGCCTGCCCGGAACTGCCCCAGGTGGAGGGTGCGGCTGTGCGCAGTGAAGGAGAGCACGGTTCGCGCCAGGCGATACCTGCACCCCGTTTCGCCCCGAGCGCAACAGAGGGGCTCGGCCTGAACGGTGGGATTCGAGCCATCGCCTGGACGGTTCTGCTGGTCGTTGTGATCCACCTGGGCTACGGCGTTTCCCCCCTGATGGCCAGTCGCTGCGCGTGCGCGCACGGACCCGAAGTTCCCTGCGACTGTGTGCACCACAAACGAGCGGAGGGTTCTGGGCCACCGCCATGTCACATCCACGCGAAGTCGCAGCATGCGCCGGGGACCGACGCGCGGCAGCCCTGCGTGCGAGCGCGCTGCGGCTCAACTCCGCCGGACTTGATCCTGCTGGGTCTTGTCTCGACGTCGGAAGCACCAGAGCTGCCGCCTGCGCCGATCCCTGGCCCTTCGCCGAAGCTTTCCCTGCTGCGACCGTCCGAAGGGTTCATTTTTCGTTTGAGACATCCTCCTAAAGCGTACGCCTGATTCACCCAGAGTTTTTTCAGGCCGGTTTCATTCATCGCTTTAGGAGGGTCCGATGGTATTCAAACACTTCGACCGCGAAGTATTCGTGGTCGCTATTTTCTCAGCTCTCGCGTTTGTTTGTGGATGCGGTAACGATAATTCGCCTGCGGGTCCGGACGGAGGAACACTCGCTCAAACGCTGTACGTAGCTCACGACGGTGTGTTGGTTTCGTACGACATCGCCACCGGGAATGAGCGTCCAGGCAACGTCACCAATATTTCGTCGCCCACCGATATGCAGGCATTGGAGGACGGCACCGTATTGGCAAATCTCACCGCAGGCAACAACACAGCCATCGTGAACGGAAAGACGATGCTGGAGAACGGACGGGTGCCTTCGGCAACCGGCGGCACGCGCCCGGTTCACTCGTACATCAGTCCAGATCGAAATGGGAAGCGCTACTGGGTCGCGCTCTACGATGGTCAAGGCTCCGACCCGGTAACGAGCAAGGCGCGCTTCATCAACGTCAAGGCTGCCACGGCGAACTATCTCCAGGGGGCGGGAGAGGTGGCCCTCGGTGTCGGTCACCACAAAGCAGCCTTCAGCAATACACGCGATCGGATGATTGCCAGCAACATTTCCGATTGTAACGTTGTCCTCGCCGCCTACGATTACTCGGACATTTCAAACATCACGACGGTCAAGACGTGGAGCGCAAGGGATTATGGGTGGGACGGGTCGACTCGCGAAAGGACATGCGACCCAACCTTTGTCAATGGCGCTCCCCCGGCTCCACATGGCTGCGCGACGTCGAAGGTGAGTGGGGAGATCTACTGCAATCTCACCGCCTCGGGCGACATTGTCGCGACAAAAATCGATCTGACCCCACCGACGTTTGTAATCATTGCCACCAACGGCTCGGGGTCGGGTTACACCAAGGCGCACAAAGATGGTCGATATGTCTACTCGCTGCAGGCCGTTCCGCGGGAGGGCCCAGCAGGACACGGAGGGGCGACCTGTCAAATCGGCCAGCTGGTTGTCATCGATGCTACAAACGATACGGTCGCAACCATGGTTCCGCTGTTCTACAAAGGGCCCGGCTGCACGTCGGTGTTGGTCGGGACGGATGAAGAGACATCCGAACCCGATCACATCCGGGTATCGAACGACGGTAAGACCCTCTACGTTTCGGTGGCGGGCGGATTCAACGTGACATCCGCAAGGGTTCGCCAGGAGGTGGTCATCGATACCACCAACCCGGGGAACCCAGTGCAGAAGCCCTCGATTCCGGTCGGGACCAGCACCGGTCACCATGGGGACGCGCTCAGCGGAGACGGACGCTGGTTGTTTGTCACCAACAATCTCGATGGCACCGTGACCCAAATCGATGCTTCGACCAACCAGGTCGTCAAGACGCTGACCGTGCGTTCGACACCGCTGACGGTGGCGACATTCGGCACGGCCGAGGGACCCAGTGAGCAGACCGGGCCGATCCGGTGAATCGACGGCCGCCAGCATGGTTCATTGCTTCCGCGTTTCTCGCGCAGATCTCTTGTGCGCATCGAAGTGATGTTCCTGCCGCCGGCTCCGCCCGAGGCGAGGCGCAGGCCCGCAGCTTCTATTACACGGATGAGGCGGGCCTCAGCGTGTGGACCACAGGCGCTGAGCTGAACCAGCGAGTCTCTCCTTCGGTCACCGCGAATTTCGAGGCGCTGGCAGATCAGGTGATACTCAAACCGCCCCCGGTCGTTCAGCGTGTCCCGCCGGGACCCGGTCAGCCCACCGGCCACTTGCATCCCGGTGTGGACATCATCACCAGCGCTTCAGTGCTCGCGCCCGACTCGTCGGTGAGGACCGACAAATGGCGGTTCCAGGGCATTGCCGGAGCCACAATCGCCGGAAATTTTCAGGACCAGCCGGGGCGCCTGCAGGCCTGGATCCGAGGCAGCACCGAGCCGGACTACAAATCGCTGGGTGCGCGGCTGCTCGGCGAGATGGATCTGTTCGATCGCAACACCACCGTTTCCGCTTTCGTGGGCGGAGGTCGGGACACGATATCGCCGTTGCAGGCGCCACCAGGCCAGGAGTCGGTCTGGCCCGCCAGCCACGCCCGATTGAACGCGGGGGCGACATTGACGCAAGTGTTGTCGCGCGCGCTGGTCGCGTCGGCAGGCCTGGGTTTCACCTACCAATGGGGCACGCTGTGGAGCCCGTATCGGCGAGCGCTCGTCGGCACGACGCTCTTTCCGGAGGTGCTCCCCACCGATCGCGAGCGCCTGACCAGCTTTCTCGCGCTCTCCTATTACATCGGCGGCGGCACGGCGGTGCATTTGCGACAGGGTTTCTACGTGGACAGCTGGCGCGTTCTGGCCCTGATGCCGGAGGGAGCAATCGCCAAGGAGGTCGGAACCCGGGGGCTGGTGTCCTTCCGTTATCGCTACTATTTCCAGCAGTCGGCGTCATTTTATCGGCCGGTCTACTCTGACATTCTCTCGATCATGGCTGGCGACCCCAGGCTGGGCGAGCTGCGCGAGCATCTCGGCGCGGTGGAGATTCGCTGGTCTTTGAGCGGGCGACCAGGGTGGAGCAAAGCGGTCACACTGCTGGGCAGCTATGAGCTTTCCTTGCTGTCTTATCAACAATTGCACAGCTCCACCCGGGCGCAGGTGTTTTCGCTGGGGCTGATCTGGGGGTACTGAGATGAAAACAATGCTCCGTGGCTCTGTTTCAGGTGTGGTTGTGCTCGCGGCTGTGGCAGTGAACGCGATCTGCATCCGTTCCGTCGGGGCCTGTTCGATCTGTCAGAGCGGAGATCCACTTGCTCCGGCCGGTACGGCAAAATTGGATTCCGGGCAGGTCGAGCTGGCACTGCAATACGAGTTCCTCACCGCGCGAGCGCGCAGCGACGATGATCCGACCTTCATCGAGCACCTCACCCAGATGACGCTGCGCCCGGTGTTTGCGTTCAGCCCGTGGGATTGGCTGAGCACGGTGGTGCAGATTCCCGTGGTGTACAAGAATTTCTCCGAGGTCACCGAGGGCTTCAGCCCTACCGAGGTGAGACCGACTGGCCTGGGCGACGTAGACCTGGGTGTTCGCTTGTTCCTGCTCAATCGAAAGGACTTCGACCGCTTCAGCTGGCATCGGCTGGGGTTCTCCTTGGGAACCTCGCTTCCCACCGGAGCGAATGAAGCTCAGGCGAACGGCTTTCGAATCGACGATCACGCTCAGCTGGGAATTGGCGCTCTGGCTCCCTACGCGGGCGTGCTGTACGCCTTCAGCGAGGACCCGTGGAATTTCTTCGGGAGCATCAGCGGGAAGCTTCCGCTCACCAACAGCTACTCCTATCAATACGGTTCAGCGCTGCTCTGGAGCATTGCCGGAGAGTATCGGATCATCGACCGCCTGGCTTTCGGCTTGGCCCTCGATGGGCGATACGCGGCGCACGACACGCACGACGGAAGGCGTCAACAGAATACCGGTGGGCTCGTGTTGGCGGCCACGCCGATCGTCAAATTCAATCTGTACGACGAGCTTTGGTTGATTGGCCGGGTTCAGCTGCCCTTCGTCACTCACTTGTTCGGCGAGCAGAGCCTCGGGCCAACTGTCACTGCCGGCGTGCAGTACACGTTTCAGTAGCAGCGCGCTCGTTTGCTTCGCCGACCGTCATCAGAGGCGGCCGGCGACAGCAATTCGAATCCAGCCACTCAGTCTTCGTGGCTCTCTTCGCCCTGACGCCCCCCTCGCACCGATATTTGCCCTCGACACTCGCCACCCGGGAACCCTGCCAACGGCGTATGGATATTCGCGTACGTGTCGCCCCGGCGCATGCCGTTGAGGATCTGATCGAGGTCTCCCGCTCTGAGCCCCTGAGCGGGAACGGCCATAACGTTCGCCGCGGTCACCGTCCCGCTGATGCTGGCCGCCGTTTCGGCGGGGCAATCCGGCTGGCCCCCGCCGCCGCAGAGGAAGAAGCTGACCGCGCCATTGGCAAAGAACTGACCGAGGTGAACGTGCGCGACCGCCGGCGCCGAGGACAGACCGGACCAGCTCATCTGGAAGGAGAGAACCGTTCCATCATCATTGAGCGTCGCCCGGAACGTGCCGCGGGCGCCGGTAGCGATCGCGGGAACTTCGTTGAAGCTGCTCATCCGAGCCGTCGCTGTAAATCTGCGATGGCTCTCGTTCGCATCCGAAGTAGCCACCGCGCCTGTTACCAGAAGAACTGGAACCACGAGCTGCATCCATCTAGTTTTCATCGGCGAACCCTCAAGCTGGTTGAGTAACTGCCGCGTTCCAACCAGATCGATCCCCCAAAAGCAATGTGCATTTGAGCGGTGGCGAGAGAGATGTTGGCCACCGCGCAGCAGACGCGACAGGACACCATGGCCGGCCGATCGTTGCATCGCTTTCTGAAATCTTTCCTGAAGTCAACAGTTTGGCGCGGAAGACAACCGCCTCGGTCGTCCCAATACGCGGCTTGACTTTAGGTGCTTTGTCGCATTGATTTACAGCGCATCAACGAGGGGAATTGGGGGAGTTGTTTCATCTTAGGGGGTATCCAATGTCAGTGTATCGCAGCGTTGTCATTTCGGTTCTCAGCGTCGCGGCTTCGGTTGCGCTGCTGGCCGGGTGCAGCACCAACGAGCATCCGATGGGTCAGAACCAAGGCCGCTTGGACAACGAAAATCAGTCGGGTGAGGAGAATATTTGCAACAACAACAGTGATGGAGAGCACCGCGAAGGTGAGAATAACTGCGAGAACGATGGACGGGAACAGTGCGGTCAACACGAGGACGGTCAACGCGAGGATGACGGTGAACACGAGGACGACCGCTGCGTCAGCTTGTGCCGGGACATTCAGCCGATTTTCGACAATCGTTGCACGCGTTGTCACAACCCCGATTTACTTCGGGGCGGCTTGGACCTCACCCGGGGTAACGCCTACGCGAATTTAGTGAACCAGCCAACCTCGGCTGCCTGCATGGCGGAAGTAGCCGGCAGCATCCGGGTGGTGCCCTGTCATCCCGCGGACAGCATGCTCTGGCGCAAGACCAAGCCGGATGACTCGCGCTGCCGGATGCCGATGCCTCTCGGCTCGCCCGGGCTCGGCGTCATCGCCCCCGACGAATTCGCCTTGATCGAGCGGTGGATCGCCCAGGGCGCGCAGAACAACTAAGGGGTGGCCCCGACACCGCTGGCCCCGAGCGTAGCGAAGCGGAGTCGAGGGGTCGCCCGTTCACTCCGCTCGCCCCGAGCGTAGCGAAGCGGAGTCGAGGGGTCGCCCGTTCACTCCGCTCGCCCCGAGCGTAGCGAAGCGGAGTCGAGGGGTCGCCAAATAATCGCCCTCGACTACGCGCCTTCGGCGCTACGCTCGGGCTGAACGGGATGGCTGAACGGGAGCGCCCTCGACTACGCGCCTTCGGCGCTACGCTCGGGCTGAACGGGATGGCTGAACGGGAGCGCCCTCGACTACGCGCCTATCGGCGCTACGCTCGGGCTGAACGGATTGCGCTACGCTCGGGCTGAACGGAGCGGGCTCGCCGGCGCCCAACAAGCGCGTGGAGTTGAGAATGAAGACAAGCTCCGAGGAGACGTGGATGAACGCAGCCCAGAGCGGGCTCAAGAACCCGACTGCGGCGAGCAGCATTCCCAGCGCGTCGACCCCGATCGTCCCGTAGAAGTTCTGCATGATCACGCGCCGGCACTGCCGGGCGACCCGCAGCGTATCCGCGAGCACCAGCAGGTCGTCACCCAACAGCAGAATTCCCGCGCTCTCCCTGGCGACGTCCGTTCCAGATCCCATTGCGACGCCCACGTGAGCCGCCATCAATGCAGGAGCGTCATTGATTCCATCGCCGACTGCTGCCAGTTTCCGCCCTTCTGCCGAGAGCCGCTTCACATATTCCAACTTGTCTTGCGGCAGCAGCTCCGCTTGAACCTCATCAACTCCCAGCCGCTGACCAATCGCCGCGGCAATGGCACGGGCGTCGCCCGTCAAGAGGACCGTTCGCAAACCAAGCCGCTTGAACGCCACGACCGCTTGTCTGGCTTCGGGCCTGAGCACGTCGGCAATTCCAATCGACCCCAGCAGTTGTCCCCCGCGGGCTACCACGACTTCGGTCAGCTCGTGGGGAGTGCTCGGGTAGCTCGTTGTTTCAAAACCTGATTGAGCAAGGAAGGCGCGGCTGCCCACGACTATCTCTTCTCCGCGAGAGATGCAAACAATTCCCCCGCCAGGCGTGTAGCGGAAGCGCTCTGCCTCCGGGACCGCCAACCCCAGCGATGAGGCCTTGTCCAGGATCGACCGGGCCAGAGGGTGCTCGGAAGCGCGCTCGGCGACGGCGGCGGCTTCGATCACCGTGCTGGCAGACACGCCCGAGCGCGGGAAAATCTCGACGACTTCAGGCTTGCCGAGCGTCAGCGTGCCCGTCTTGTCCAGCACGATGGTATCGACGCGGCCCAGCGCCTCGAGGTGAATTCCTCCCTTCACGATCGCGCCCAGCTTCGCGGCGCGGCCGATTGCGCCAAGGATGGCCAGCGGCGTCCCGGCCGCGATTCCGCACGCACCGGCGACGATCACCACCGCGATGGTCGAGCGCGCATCCCGCGTGGCAACGAACGTAATCGCCGCGGCTCCCAATGCGAAATACACCAACAGGCCCGCGAGACGGTTCGCGATCTTCTGGATCGGCGCGCGAGATTTCTCCGCTTGCTCGACGGCATCGATGATCTTGCCGAACGCCGTATCTCGTCCAACCCCGGTCGTCTCGACCTGCAGCATGCCGGATTGATTGATCGTCCCTGCGTAGACAGTGGCTCCAGGTAACTTCTCCACCGGGATGGACTCACCGGTGATGGCCGACTGATCCACGAACGAGTGGCCGGAGCAAACCGCGCCATCCACGGGCAATCGCGCTCCGGGCTTCACCAGCACAATCTCGCCGCGCTTCAACGCCGCAATCGGAATTTCCCGGGCAGTGCCATCTCGCATCACCGTGGCGCGAAGAGGGAGCAACTGCAGCAGATCGCCAATGGCTCGGCGCCCCTTGCTCACGGTCAGATGCTCGAGGATCTCGGCAACGAGCACGAAGAGAATGATCACCAGAGCCGTGAACGACTCACCGATGACCAGCGCGGCGACAATGGCGATGGTCATCGACAGCTCCATCGTCATCTTTCGCTCGAGCAGCGCGCTCAGCGCCTCTCGGAGAATCGGATAAGCGCCGACCGAGGCGATGATCAGCGGGATCAAATTGAAGCCGCCCACCGGCTTCCAGACGCCGAACCAGGTCAGCGCCGCGCCGAGAGCCACCAGAATTATCCGGCCCAGCTCCAGCGGCTCCGCAATTCGGCGTCTTTGCCGCTCTACCATCGCACTGTTTGCATCCGCGTCCATGCCTACCTAACGCAAATAGGTCTTCAGGACGTCGAGCAACTCCTGAGCGGCGCGGCCGCGCGCCGAGTTGGGGTTGTCATCAGGATTGATCACATGGAAGCGGATATGGCCTTCGATCAACTCCCCCATCAGGCCGTTCAGCGCGCCGCGACAGGCGGAAACGAGCTGCAGCATGTCAGCCGCCTCGGTCTCTTGCTCGAGCGCTTTTTCAATCGCGTCGACCTGCCCGCGGATCCGCCGGATGCGGTGGATCAGCTTTTCCTTGTCTCGAGTTAGGTGAGCCATGGAGCTCGTATACCATGTCGTGGCGAGCGATCGTCCACCATACCCATACCAGTACCCGTATGTAGCGATGGTGAACAAACCAGTCAACTTTTCCGATTGCGAGACAGTAAGTCCCGCTCGCGTTATGAACCACATCGATTCTGCTCGCTCGCCCCGCCAAGCTCGATGAGCGCGTACCCCCAGGGGTATGTCTTAATTCGCTTGACAGGGTAATCGGGAAGGTCTAACTAGCGCACCAAAATTCGCGGTCTGCTCTCGTCTAACGTGACCCAGTGAGAGGCATCGCCTCCTCACGTTGCCCGGTGCTGAACCTTTTGTTGGGGGGCCTGTCGCTCGCCGGCACGCTGACAAAGCCATGAATTGTTTTCAGCGTTCGAAGAAAGCTCCGGCGCTTCTTCTTTGTATCCTGTTTCTGGCGGCTGCGCGCGCGCGAGCCGGCGTGCCTCCGACCCGCGAACCGCCGCCGAAGATCGTGGCGCAACAGGAGGGCCCGGACGAGCGATTCAGCATCCACTACCAGGCCACCGTCGTCACCCAGGCACACCCGTCGTTTTCCGCGCTCTATACGGGAAAGAACAGCATGCGCACCGAGGCTGAATCGGCCACCTCGGTGCTGATGGATCTGTTCGCCGGCCTTCGCCTGTGGAAGGGAGGCGAGCTCTATTTTCAACCTGAGCTCACCGGCGGATTTGGGTTGTCCACCACGCTCGGCGTCGCCGCCTTCCCCAGCGGCGAGGTTTACCGGGTCGGGGATCCCAAGCCGATCATCATCCCGGCGCGGCTCTTCCTCAGGCAGGTGATTGGCCTGGGAGGGGGAACGGTCACCGTGGAACCGGGCCCCAACCAGCTCCGCGTGACGCGCGACCGCGACGCGCTCACGCTCACCGTCGGCAAGGTTTCGACTCCTGACTTCGTCGACAAGAACCCGCTCTCCTACGATCCCCACACGCAATTCCTCAGCTGGGGCCTCTGGGCATCCGCGGCTTACGATTACCCGGCGGACACGCGTGGCTATACCTGGGGTGCCGCTGCAGACCTGGCGATCGATTGGTGGTCGGTGCGCGGCGGCATTTTTCTGGAGCCGCAGTACTCGAACCTGATGCCGATGGAGTGGAGGATCAACAAGGCCCGGGGGCTCGCGCTCGAGGTCGAAGCCCGTTACTCCCTCGCGGGACGCCCCGGCGCCGTTCGCATCCTGGGCTTTCTGAACAATGCGCGGATGGGCAGCTACGCGCAGGCTCTGGAAGAGAGGAACATCAATCCCGACGTCACGGCGACGCGCGCCTTCGGTCGTACCAAGGCCGGCTTCGCAGCGAGCGCGAACCAGGATCTCGGCGGAGGCCTGGGTGCCTTTGCCCGCGTCAGCTACGACGACGGCCAGAACGAGACGTGGGCCTTCACTGAAATTGACCATTCGCTTGCGCTCGGTCTGGTGCAGTCGGGCTCGCGCTGGAAGCGGCCTGAGGACGAGGCGGGCGCCGGCTTGGTCATGAGCGGCATCTCGGCGATACACCGAAAATATCTCGCCGCCGGCGGCTATGGCTTCATCATCGGAGACGGCGCGCTTCGCCGGTACGGCCTGGAAGTGCTGGGCGAGATTTATTACCGGTTTGCGCTCACCCACGAGATCTCCCTGGGAGTGAATTATCAACCGGTTTTCAATCCGGCTTACAACCGCGACCGCGGACCGATCCACATCTTCACCGGTCGCTTTCACCTCGCGCTCTGAAGGAGCGGCCATGCCAATGCGAACGACGATGCTTCTGCTTGCCTTCGCCTCGGCCGGCTGCGCAACGCACGCCGAGTCAGTCTGCCAGGACATTGGCTACTGCACGACCCAGAGCTCGGATCAGGTGCATAGCTGCGAGCTGCAGGTGAAACAGCTTGCCCTGGAGGCATCGGCATCCGGCTGCTCATCGCAGTACGATGCATACTTCGCTTGCGCCGACGACAAGTACGACTGCAAAGGCAACGTTCCAACCTTCGAGGGCTGCGAGAGCGCACGCGCGGCACTGGACTCTTGCCTGGCGCAGGGACGCGCCAACAACGCTTGCGGCGAGCTCGCCGCTCGACTGGCAGAGTGCCCGGGCGCGACCTCGCCTGATCCATCCGTCCCACCCGCTCCATGCGGCGCGCCCGAGGTCTGCGCGTCCCGGTGCTACTTGAACAGTGTGCCGGATGTCTGCCTTCCGCAGCCGACGCAGCTCGCCCAGGCTCTGCAGTGCGGGCAGAGCTGCCCGCTCTAAATAACAGATGTCGATTCAAGAACGGCGGTCATTTGTCCGCTCTCTTTGATCGGGGTGCCCGCATTGTCTCACCCTGTTACCACCGAACGTCTGGCGAATCTTAGACGCGCAACCCTCTTGACGTTATCCGTCGCATCTGCGTTAAGGGCGCAGCGGATGCGTACACAGGAGCGCCGAAGCTTTGGGAAGGATGCCGGTCGCACGCGATCGCATCGCTGGCCCACTGTCGCCGTTTCTTCAGTTCTTGTTCTCGTTCACGCGCTGACCGCGTTCCATCTGGCTCTGGGGCGGCACGAGATCTGCCCCGAGCACGGCGAGCCGATTCACGTCGACGCAGGCATCGCCGCGCGCGGTCCGCAAGAACCTGCCGAAGCTTCGCGCAGTGGGGTGGTCCGCACGGCGTTGGCACCGTTGCCGGCGCAGGCTCCGCACGAGCACTGCATGGTTTTGATGCAGCGGCGCGACTTGCTCTCGGAAGCCTCTTCGTTCACCGCCGCGGTTTGCCAGCGTCCGGCCGGTGGCGATGTTGCGCTTGAGAGTCACGCTCAACGAGAGCGCTCCGAGCTGTTGCGGCTGGCGCCGAAGCAATCACCTCCCGCCTAGATCTTGCCCGCACGGAATTGACGCGACGCCACGGGGCTACAGGCTCCGTGTCGCTTGGGATTGGATCGGCGATACGTCGCCTTTCCGCATCATTCCGTAGGCGAGAACGCCCTCGTTGATATCACGCGCGCGGTCACTGCAGTGCGCGTGACGCCCACTACAAAACCTTGAGCTGCGGCTCGCAGGAGTGACGGACCGATGACTGACCCGTACACGTTATGAAGAGATCACCACGCCAAGAGGAAGGAAGTGCTTTTTACCGGCGGACGCGTTTGTGCCTGCGCGTCAAAACCGCCTTGGTTTGCCTCTGCGCGTATCTCCCGGAAGCGAGCGCGCAGGAATCTACTCCGACCCCAGTAACCCCTCCGGAAATTCTGAAAAGGGTGGACGCGATCTACCCGCCCGAGGCTCTGTCCGCGCGACGCGAAGCAACCGTGATGCTTCTGGTCACGGTGGGGACCGAGGGAAGCGTCACGGATGTCCAGGTGGCCGAAAGCGGCGGTGACGCCTTCGACAGGGCAGCGATTGAGGCGGTGCGACAGTGGCGATTCATCCCCGCTCATCGAGGCGATCAGCCGATCGTCAGTCGGATCCGAATTCCGTTCCGTTTCACGTTGCCGGCCGCTGACGCGATATCAACACCACCGCCGGCGGCGCAGCAGAGACCTCCCGCTCCCGCATCCAGCGAAAAGGAATCGCCTGCCGCAGGAAGCAAAACCGGCAGCGAGGCAGCAGGCGACGAGGAGGCCATCGAGGTCACCGTGCGCGGTCGGCCACGGCCGCTCAGCCGCGGGACGTCTGACTTCCAGCTCGACGTCGGCGGATTGGCAACCGTCCCGCGGCAGAACGCTTCGGAGTTGCTCAAGCTCGCGCCGGGAATTCTGCTGACCAACGAAGGCGGGGAGGCGCACGCGGAGCAGGTTTTCCTCCGAGGCTTCGACGCGCGCGAGGGGCAGGACATCGAGTTCACGGCCGGAGGCGTTCCGATCAACGAGGCGGGCAACCTCCACGGGAACGGATACGCCGATACGCACTTCATCATCCCGGAGTTGGTTTCCTCGCTGCGAATTCTGGAGGGACCGTTTGATCCGCGGCAGGGAAACTTCGCCGTCGCCGGCAGCGCCGACTACGAGCTGGGGCTGGCGCAGCGCGGAATCACCGGCAAGTTCACCGCGGGCTCGTTCGCCACCACTCGAACACTGCTTCTGTGGGGCCCTCCCGGCGCCAGCGATGCGACGTTCGGCGGCGTCGAGCTGTATCAGACGGATGGCTTCGGTCAGAACCGCGACGGGCGCCGCGCCTCGGTGATGGGGCAGTATGAAGGCCACTCGGGGGCGCACACGTATCGACTGGGCGCCACTGCCTATATCGCCAGCTTCCACGCCGCCGGCGTCCTGCGCGACGACGACCTGCAGCTCGGGCGCGTCCGCTTTTTCGATACCTACGACACGGGGCAAGGTGAAGACACCTCCCGCTACTCGCTCACGGCGTCTTTGGAGTCGCACTACGGCCGGGTGCTGCTTCGCAATCAGTTGTTCGGAATCGCCCGGCCGATGCGGCTGCGCGAAAACTTCACCGGCTTCCTGCTGGATCCGCAGCAGCCTCAGCAAAGTCCACACGGACAACGGGGCGACCTGCTCGATTTGGAGATGATGGAGACAACGATCGGTGCCCGCGGCTCGGCGCGGTTTTCAGAGCAGGTCTTGAATCAGCTGCAGGAGATCGAGGTCGGCTACTTTGCTCGGGGCGACTTCGCCAATGGCTCACAACGGCGCATCGAAGCTGCCACTCGAGCCCCTTATCGCGTGGATACGGATCTCGATTCGAGGCTCGGAGATATTGGTCTCTTCGCGGATCTCAATCTTCGTGCGACGCCATGGCTCGCGCTGCGCGGCGGCGTACGCAGCGACATCTTCACCTTCGACGTTCTCAACAAGTGCGCTGTCCAATCGGTGGCGCATCCTTCGCGCACCAATCCGCCCGACGACAAATCGTGTCTGGACCAGGAAGATTTCGGCGCCCACCGCGAGCCGGTCCAGCGCGTGTCGACGGTCGGCACCGCCTTCCTGCCGCGCGCCTCGCTGGTGCTCGGCCCCATCTGGGGGCTCGGCGCATCCGCCGGCTACGGACGCGGCGTCCGATCGATCGACCCGGTCTACATCAGCCAGGACGCCAAAACGCCGTTTGCCAGCGCACAGGCCGTTGAAGCAGGACTCAGCTATGGTCGGAAGATCCGCGGCCTCGATCTCGGCGCCCGCTCCACCTACTTCCAGACGCGCGTAGATCGGGACCTCATTTTTTCAGAGACGGCCGGCCGAAACATCCTCGGCGGGGCGACGACGCGAAAAGGCGTCGCGAACGCGCTTCGATTGACGGGAAGCTTCTTCGACCTGGCGACCAACTTCACCTACGTCAAGGCGAACTTCGACGATACAGGGCTGCTCATTCCTTATATCCCGGACCGCGTCTTTCGCCTGGACGGCGCGCTGTTTGGGATGATTCCCTTTCTCACGCTTCGCCCGGCCGGGAAACCGTTGCGCGGATCCCTCTCCACGGGCATCACCTACGTTTCACCGCGACCCCTCCCCCAGGGCGAGCGCGGAAACACCATCTTAACCGTGGATATCAACGCAATCCTCGGCTGGTCCTTCCTCGAGCTTGGTTTCATCTGCACCAACCTGTTCGACGCTCGCTATCGGCTGGGCGAGTTCAACTTCGCCTCGGACTTTCACAGCCAACAATTCCCGACGCTGGTGCCGGTGCGGCACTTCACCGCCGGCGCGCCGAGAGAATTGTACTTCACCGTCGGGGTCAACTTCGGGGGTGATAAATGAAACCAGCGCTGTTTGTCATTGCGATTGCGCTTGGCCTCTCCTGCGGAGGGACGACCGGCGGAGCACGCGTGCTTTTCCGCGCCTCGGCTGCTGGGCCACAGGACGCTTCCGGCACCTCGCTCGATTTTACAAATGGTCTCAACTACCACGTCCTGCTCACCCGAGCGCGCTTGCACGTTGGCGCCGTCTATTTCAACCAATCGGTCCCCTCCTCCGGTGCCCAGGCGACTGGATGTTTCTTGCCAGGCAACTACGTGGGCCAGGTGCTCGGGTCGCTCGACGTCGATGCGTTGTCACCGTCGCCACAGCCGTTTCCCGCTGTAGGTGAGGCCAATGCCATTCCGGCCAAAGCCGGCGAGCTCTGGCTGACCGGCGCCGACATCAACCAGATCGATGACGCGACGGTCATTTTGGATGTCGCCGGTAGGGCCGACAAAGCAGGGATCAGCTACGCGTTCCAGGGCACCTTGACCATTGGCCGGAATCGATACATCCCCTCGACGGATCCGGCCTTCCCGAGCCTGAATCTCATCTGCAGGCAGCGAATCGTCTCGCCGATTTTGATCGACTTTACTCCCCAACCGGGCGGCGAGCTGCTGGTCCGCGTCGACCCGCGCGGATGGTTCGTCGGCGTCGATTTCGCAATGCTTCGCAGAGTCTCGGAAACGCCGTTGCTGTACCAGTTCGCCGATTCCGCGGCCGGGCCGGCCGACATCGCTCTCTACAACGGTCTGCGCTCTCGGACAGGCGCCTATGAATTCATCTGGCAGTAAAGAAGGAGGAGCAAACCATGCGTGCTGTAAAAGTCATATTGTCATTGAGTTTCATTGCGGCGATCGGCTGCGGATCGTCGGATAAGAAGGGAGGAGCCGTCCAGTTCACCGCCTCGGGCGAGGTGCTGGCACTCGGTGGTTACGCCTTCCCTCCGGCCTCGGCCGACAAGCCGGCGTTCGTGGACGGTTGGGAGATCAAATTCGACGAGTTGCTGGTGACGTTCGATAAAATCACCCTCTCCGAGAACCCGGACAAATCGCCCACCGATCAGTCGCAAACGGATCAGGCCGTCGCCAGGGTCACCGGGCCTTGGGCGATCGACCTGCACAAGGGTGGACCTCTACCCGGCAAAGGCGGCAGCGGCGAACAGGCCCTTGAGGTGATCAAGGTTCAAAATCAGAATCTAAATGGCAATAAGGCCTTCGACGAGACGAAGCGATATGCCTTCGGCTTCGACATCGTGGCCGCCACGAACTCCGCCACCAAGCTCAACCTGGACGCCACGGGCAACGCCGATTACGCAACGATGGTGCAAAATGGCTGGACCGTCCTCTACGTCGGCACGGCGACCTTCAAGGGCACCAATTGCACCTCGACGAACCCAAGCTACAACTTCAGCCAGCTGCCGCAGACGGTAAAGTTCAGGTTCGGGTTCAAGTCGCCGGCCACGTACATCAATTGCCAGAACCCAGACAATGACCCGGCTCATCCATTTTCAGGCGAAGAGCATCAGCGCGGTGTTCAGATCAAAACCAATGAAACCGCCGTCGCGCAGGCAACCGTCCACACCGATCACCCGTTCTGGGAGAGCTTCGTGCACGACACTCCGCCGCATTTTGACCAGCTCGCCGCCCGAGCTCAGAACGTGGGCGGAACCTGGACGGTGACGCTCGACGACGTCGCCGGCGTCGACTACACCGGCTTCAAGGACAGGGCCAACAATTCCCTTCCGTGGCGTTCGTGCCTCTCGACTTACGAGCCGCCTGACAGTGCTCCGGCGATGCACTTCGACAGCCTGGGAATCCCTTACAACCCGAATGGGAACCCGGCTCAGGCGATGCGCGACTATCGGGACTACATGACCTACAACCAGAGCACGCAGGGGCATCTCAACGCGGATGGCTTGTGCTTCGTGCAACGGAACTACACCTCGCCTCCTTAGGGCAAGTGAAGAGACGCATTCTGAATACCAATCCAGAGGCGCTCGTCTCCGATGGCGCCCCTCACGGCAGGAGCTGTCAGTGAATACAATCAACGCGGTCAAAGAAATTCTCCTGCAGTCCGGAGCCTCGTGGGTGCTCTGGCTCCTCGGAGCGCTCTCGCTGGTCAGCCTCGGCATCATGGTCGAGCGATGGTTCTTCTACCGCTCTCGCGGAGGCAATCTTCAAGCCTTGGCACGGGAACTCGACAAGTGGCTATCGGCGGGCGACTTCCAGGTAGCCACTCAGGAGCTTGAGCGTTCCCCCTCGATTGCCGCGTCGATCGCCGCAGCCGGGTTGCGACTGGCCGAGCGCGGACCCGGCGCTGCCGACAAGGCGATGCAAAGCGCGATGGCTCTGGAGCGGGGACGCCTGGAGAAGTGGCTCGCCTACTTGGGGACGCTGGGCAACAACGCGCCGTTCATCGGTCTGTTTGGAACGGTGATCGGCGTGATCGGCGCCTTCGAAGAGCTGGGGCATGGAGCTCCGGGTCACGGGCCTGGGACTACCTCAGCGGCCGCGGCCCAGGTGGCGTCGCAGGCGGTGATGGCCAGCATCGCCGAAGCGCTCGTCGCCACCGCGGTAGGCATCTTCGTGGCACTGCCCGCGGTCGCCGCGTTCAACTATTTCCAGCGCCGTATCTCATCCTTGATGTCCGGCACCGAGGTTCTGTCCAACCTCGTGCTCGCGTACCTCTCCGAAAACGGCGGCGATCTGCCGGAAGGCGGCGGCGGCGATCGCTCGCCGGCTCCGACTGCCGGTGCGCGCGGCGCCGCTGCCAGGCTCAGTCCGAGCGCGGGCTGACAGATGGCGTCCAGCTCTCAAAACGGAAATGGCGGCATCATCGCGGGCATCAACGTCACGCCGCTGGTGGACATCGTGCTGGTGCTGCTGATCATCTTCATCGTGACCGCGAAGATCATCGTCAGCCCGGCCGTTCCGCTGGATCTTCCCCGCGCTGCTCAGAGTGAAGAGATGCAAGTCGTATTCTCGGTGATCGTTCCACTCAACGGACCGACGCTGGTCAACGGGGAAGCGGCGAGCAGCGACGATACGCTTCTTCAACTCGCTCGGAAGGCCGTCGGGCAGGATCCCGAGGTTCGCGCCGTGATCAATGCCGATGGCGCGGTTCCGCATCGGCGCATCATTCACACGCTGGACCTGATCAAAACCGCTGGCATAGCAAGAATCGCATTCGGGGCGCTTCCCCCCGAGACAAGCGAAAGGTAAATCGTTGGCCACCAGCATGGTGCCGCGCTCAGAGACACGCCCTCCCATCGCGGACATCGTTTTCGCGGCTTCGCCCCCCGAGCGACGGCGGCGGGTGGTTGTTGCCATTGCAATCGCGGTCGGTTTGCATGGCTTGCTTGTTCTGTGGGCCACCCGCTCCGAGCGCTCCCTGGAATCTTGGTCGGCCGCGGTTGCAGCCCGCGTCCACGCCGAGCTCTCTCGAGAGCAAGTGGTGGAGCTACGCGAACCGGCACCTCCGCCGCCCCCGGTGGCGCAAGCTCCACCGCCAACGCCCAGCGTTCCGAAAATGCGAGCCCCGAGTCGGCAGCCATCGGAACCCTCCCGGCCTCCCCCGCCTGCACAGGCCGGTCGCATCATCGCCCGGGAAGAAAACCCGAATGCTCCGGCCGACCTGACCGGCGAAACATTCGTCACCGGAACGGCCAGCACGTACGCCGGCGGAGTAACCACCGCGACGGGAACGAATCCGGTCGCCGTGCAGACGCGCGACGTGGACCCTCGTTCGCCGCCCGGGCAGTCGGACCGCTCCAGCGCCGTGGCGTTGAACGACTTGGATTGGAGATGCCCGTGGCCGCGCGAAGCGCAGGCGGAAGAAATCGACGAGCAGATAGTTCTGGTCCGAGTGTTGGTGCGCGCCGATGGGACGCCAGAGTCGGCGACGATTCTCAAGGATCCCGGACATGGCTTTGGTCAGCAAGCGGTCGCGTGCGCCATGGAGAAGCTGTTTGCTCCGGCGCGCGACCGCGACGGACGAGCCATTCGAGCCCAGTCTCCGCCGATTCGCGTGAGGTTCACTCGATGAGAGGCAGGACAGAGGCGTTGAGTGGGACCCCTCGACTCCGCTTCGCGAAGCCTGTCCCGAGCGTAGCCGAGGGGCTCGGGGTGAGCGGTGGCGGGACCCCTCGACTCCGCTTCGCTACGCTCGGGGTGAGCGGTGGCGGGACCCCTCGACTCCGCTTCGCTACGCTCGGGGTGAGCGGTGGCGGGACCCCTCGACTCCGCTTCGCGAAGCCTGTCCCGAGCGTAGCCGAGGGGCTCGGGGTGAGCGGTGACGTGACCCCTCGACTCCGCTTCGCGAAGCCTGTCCCGAGCGTAGCCGAGGGGCTCGGGGTGAGCGGTGGCGGAACCCCTCGACTCCGCTTCGCTACGCTCGGGGTGAGCGGGGTGATCGCCCTGCTCATGCTGACCCTTTCTGCGTGCGGAAAGCGTGCCACCCCGGAAGAGTGCGGCGAGATTTTCGACCGCATTGTCGAGGTGGAGCTTCGCGAGCGAGGTTTTCGCGACGCGGCTCTGGTGGATCTGAAGCGGAAGGAGCTGAGGGATGTGCTCGCGCCGGAGCTCAAGGAATGTCCGGGCAAGCGCCTCGAGATCGGCGCACTGGTTTGCGTACGCCGGGCGACCAGCGCGGAAACGATGAGTCACGAGTGCCTCCGATGAGACATCGGCGTAGCATTTGGACTGGCGATGAGCTCCTCAAGCACACTAGGGTTGCGGTCCTGGCCGAGCGTGCGTTCTCGCCACCCGAGGAGGTTTGAGCCCGTGCTGCGATTGGCGACGCGTGGGTGCTGGCAGCGGATTCCGCGCGGGTTGCGCAGGGGCGCCCCGCTCGCCCTGCTCCTGGCGGCGGCCGCGGCGCCCGAGCAACAGGACGCGGGGGTAAGCAGCCTGGACGTGGTGGTGGAGGTCGTGCATGCGACGCCGAAAGAAACGAGCGTCGATCCATCATCCCTCCGGTTCATGCGACGACAGTTCTCCAAGCAGGGGATGGGCTTCACCGGCTTTCACCGTCTCGCCGAGCATCACCTGACGCTGGTTCAGGGCAGGGCGGTGGAGCTGCCGTTGCCCAATCGGCGCGTCACCTTCCTCACGCTGCAGGAGGTCACGCCTCCCACCGCGCGAGTGGCGATCGGGCCGCACAAAGAAGAGGTGACGTACACGCTTTCCGAGGACGGGTCCGTCTTCGTCGACGTCGGATCCTTCCAACGCGGAAGGATCTTCTTGATCCTTTCGTCGGCCAAGTACTTCCGGTCTCGGGAGAATCTCGCCGCGGCTCCCGATGGAGGGCAATAGACCGGATGGGCCGTCAAAGCACGCCGCTGCCTCTGGCCTTGCTGTGGCTTCTCGCTTCCGGCTCGGCAAGAGGCGATGGTGCCTTCCCCGATTCGCTGGGCATCCTGCTTCCCCTCGATCAGCCAAATCGGATCATCGCCAAGACCAACTTCGGCCTGCTCGTTTCCGAAGACGCCGGCGCGAGCTGGGAGTGGGTTTGCGAGCAAGCGATCGGACTCAACACGTTCATCTATCAAATCGGGCCGCCGCCCAGTGATCGGCTCTATGCGGTCTCCTTTGACGGCCTCACCTTCTCCACGGATTTTGGTTGTACCTGGGACAGAGTGCAGGGACAGCTGGCGACCTTCAACGTCACCGATGCTTTTCCCGACCCCAGCGACTCCACACACGTCCTCGCCGTTGCTCGACCCGGCTCGGTCGACGGGGGTACTCCGCCGCAGGGCGTCTACGAATCTACAGATGGCGGCAGAACATTCGGTCCGCCGCTCTACGTTGCTCCGGATGCACAAAGATTCGTTTCGGGCGTAGAGATCGCGCAGTCGAATCCAAACCGCTATTTCGTCACCATGTATTCGATCTCGCCATCCACCCAGCCGTACATCGTGCGCTCCATTGACCGCGGCGCATCGTGGGAGGTGCTGGACCTTTCTCCGTCGGTGGGAGGCAAAGCAGTGCAGCTTCTGGGCGTGGATCCCGCCGACGCGCAGACCCTCTATTTGCGCCTGTCCGACAACTTCGGCCGGGAGCAGCTGGCGATCTCCAATGATGCCGGTCTCACTGCTCGCATCGCGCTGCAGCTTCCATTCCGGATGACGGCTTTCCTTCGAAGAGCGAGTGGCACGCTGATGGTCGCCGGCAGCGACGGCGGCGCATACGTCTCCAGCGATCAGGGCTCGACCTTCACCCGCTCGGGGAGCACGCCCCACTTTCGCGGGCTGGGCGAAAGAAGTGGCCGGCTATACGCGGTGACCGACAACCTCGCCGACGGGTACGCCGTGGCGGTATCGATGAACGACGGGGCGAGCTGGCAGCCCCTGCTGCGATTCGACCAGCTGCGCGGACCCAAGGCGTGCGGCAGCTTGCTCGCCACTTGCGCGGCACCGTGGGAAGCGCTCAAAGTGACGCTGGGGATTGGCAATGCAGCCGATGGGGGAACCGCTCCGCCGCGCCGCAGCGGCTGCGGGTGCTCGTCAGACCGGTCGTCGGAAACATTGGTCGCCGGCGGGTGTCTACTGATCGCCATGCTTCGATCGCGCCGCACTGCTCGCAGGAGGATCAACGCATGAGGCCCGCTCGAGCTTTCACGTACGGTGGCTTTTACTGGCTCGCTGCTTCGCTGATCGCGCTTGGCTGCGGGAATGCCAAACCCATTTTCAGCGGCGACGCGTTCACAGCGGATCCGCCTCGGCCCGGGCCCTTGAATGGGATGTTCGTCGCCACCAACAACGGCGATGACACCTTGTCGGCGATCGACCCCGGAAGCCGGCAGACGCGCTGGACGATGCCGGTGGGCTTCATTCCGGTTGAGCTGGAAGGCCCTCACCACATCGTGGCCGATCCGTCCGGCGCCTTCTTCTACGTCAACCTGAGCGAAGCGGTGGCGGGCTCGGGCTCTGGACCGCATGGGGCGCATGGAACGGGCACCATCCCTGGATACACCCTCAAGCTCAGCGCGACGGACGGCAGTCTGGTCGCATTCGCTGCCGTGGATCCCAACCCGGGCGACCTGACGGTTTCCGCCGACGGCAAGACGCTCTACGTCACGCATTACGATCTGCTGAAGCTGGCCAGAGCTGTACAGAGCGGCGATATCAGGCAAGGGGATTCGAATCTGTATGTCATTGACACCGAGGGAATGAGCGTGAAGAGGAGAATTGCGCTGTGTCCTCTTGCCCACGGCGTGCACCTGTCGTCCGATGGGCAAACGCTGTATTCGAGCTGTGGAACGGACGAGATCGCGATCGTCAATCTGGCCAGCCCCTCTCCCGCCGCGCAGCGTGTCTTGTTGCCCGGAAGCGTCGAGAGCCCCAGCTGCGGGCATTGTCCATATGCACTGAGCATTGGCCCGGATGGGAAGGTTTGGGTCTCCAGCCTGGGTCCCAATGCGGGCGTCTCGGGTGGCGGGAGTCTGCACGTCTACGATCCTCAACTCGGACGGTTCGATGATGGGCGCACTGTATCGCTCTGTGGTCGCGCGCTGTTCGCATGGTTCGAGATGGGAGTGCAGGGCTCGAACACATACCGCGTCTACGTTCCCGAGCAGGGCCCGTGCGGAGATTGGATCCGAGCGTATCGGTCGGGACCGCTGAGCCAACCCCCGACCCCGATCGGGCAGCTCGGATTTTCCCGGGGCGATTGCCTGAACGCGCACATGCTGATGGGGTCACAAGACAACGGCACCGGATATCTTGTTTGCGAGGGAGACCACAGCGGACCAGGGAGCCTGGCGTTCGTGGACTTCGCCTCAATGTCGCTCCTTTCGTCGATCCGGCTGGGAGTGTTCACGGATGGCATCGCGCTGATACCTTCGAGGTGAACGCTGCGGAAAGGAGATCATCCATGCGCCACTCTCTTCTCCTCGGGTTTTTCGTCTTGACCTCGTGCTCCTCGAGCAAGGACGTCGGCAAAGCGGACGAGTACGTCGTGGATTGCAACACTCTCGACGGCGGCCAGGCCTTCGCCAGCGACGAGAACTACGTCAAGTTCGTCGAAGCCGAGTCGGCCAGACGGGTTATCGCCGACAGTTGCAAATCGCCCGAGTTGGTGGCGCCTGATCCTGCGAGTCGATTGGACCCGCGGACGCCCCCGGCGTTCTCGTTCCGGGCCACGCACGTTGGTTGCGCGTTGCGGCCGCAGTCCGGTCCCGTCTACGGATGCTACTCGGTGAAGCCGCAGCGGCCGCTGTGGTCGAGGCTGGTTGGGTTCGGGTCGTCGCTGCTCGAAGGAACGGCCGAGGCGCATTGCGGGGCCTTCAGCGGCGAGAATTACTTCTTCCGCTTCAAGCCCAGCGGTGACAACAATCCTGTCTACACGGCCGTGTTGTCGGTGACTGCGTTCACGCCCGACGCCGGCATCTGGCAGCGAGCGCTGTCGGGCCGAACCGGCCAAACCCTTTCGCTTACCATCCAGCGAGGCGTCTTCTTCCGGGGCGACCTCAACGAGGGTCCCTACGTTCAACCCCAGCCATATTCGTTCACCGTGGGACCGTGAAGCACGGCGCCGTCTGCATTGTCGGCTGCGTTCTCGCCGCGGGCTGCCATCGCGAGCAGCCGGCCAGCGAGCTCGGACGCCAACTGTTTTCCGACCCGAATGTGTCGACAAGCCCGTTCAACGTATTTTCTTGCGCGACTTGCCATCAAGTGGGCTTGACCGCGCCGAGCTTTCCTGACGGCGGCGCCCATTTTGGGAGGATCGACCCCGGCTATGATCTCTTCGATGTGGTTCACCGGCCGAGTTGGTGGGGCGGCTACGAGACTCGCCTGCTGGACGCATTGAACTACTGTATCGTCGAATTCATGGGCGGGCGGGCCCTTCTCGCCGCCGATGGGCAGGCGCGTGAGCTGTATGAGTATCTCAATCAAAACAGCCCGGACAATCCAGCCGCAGCCCTGCCGCTCACCGTGGTCCGCAACGTCACCGGGCTCTTGACACTCAGCGGTGACTCCGGCCGTGGCCAGGATATCTTTCAACGTTCATGTCAGCGATGCCACGGCGCGGTGCACACCGGCGCGGGGAGACTGTCGTCCCGCGTGAGCGTGATTCCCGAAGACACGATTGCCGCCTTCCCGACTAGCGCGCGAGCAGTGGTGGTGGAGAAAGTTCGACACGGCAAGTTCTTCAACATCGGGGGCATCATGCCGCTGTATTCCGCGGAAGCGATCTCCGATCAGGAAATCGCGGATGTCTTGGCCTACTTTGGCCTGTGACCGAGACAGGCTTCGCAAATGACGGGCTGGGCCTTGCTAGACCCGACTGGGCTTCAGATGTCGTTTCTCCACCGTTGCAGGATTGTCGCTTGACGGCTCGCTCCGCCTCGCTTACCACGGTCCTCGTCGAAAAATTCGATCGGGGAATCGGTTCTCTAGTAGCAACTCGTCGCTCGCTGAGATGATGCTCGGCTGGCGACATCAACGACTGAGCGCCTGATGAGATCTCGAGACAAAACCGCTCTGCTGGCCATTGGATTCACCTTTCAACTGGTGATGGCGTGCGACGCGGGTCGGTCGATCTCCCAGTCAGACCACGGAGCACGCCTGGGGCGAGATGATCGTCCACCTGCCGGTACACGAAGCAACAACTCTGCCATCCAGACCGTGTTCATCATCCTGATGGAGAATCACAACTGGAGTCAGATTCAAGGCAGCTCGAGCGCGCCCTACATCAACGCCGAGCTCCTGCCGCAATCGTCCTATACGGATCAGTACTACAATATTTCCGGACTTCACCCCAGCCTGCCCAATTACCTCTGGCTCGAAGCAGGGACGAATTTCGGCATTCGCGACGACGCGCTGCCCAGCGTCAATCACCAGAGCACGTCCGACCACCTGGTGACCTATCTGGAGAACGCCGGGATCACCTGGAAGTCGTATCAGGAAGGGATCACCGGGACCGATTGCCCGCTCACCAACCGCGGCAAGTATGCCCCCAAGCACAATCCGATGGTCTATTTCGACGACATCACCGACATCAACGATCCCCAATCGGCACACTGCATCCAGACCGTCAGGCCCTACGATGAGCTTGCCGGCGATCTCGCCAGCGGCAACGTGGCGCAATACAACTTCATCACGCCCGATCTCTGCCACGATATGCATGATACAAGCGGCTGTGAAACGACGAACAGCGTGCGCAACGGCGACCTCTGGCTGTCTCGCGAGGTGCCTCAGATTCTTGGCTCGGATGCATTCAACGCCGCGGGAGCGCTTTTCATCACCTGGGATGAAGGCAGTGGAAGCAGCGATGGACCAATAGGGATGATCGTCCTCTCGCCGTTCGCCATCGGGCGCGGTTATCACAATGCCATTTATTACAACCACAGCTCGACGTTGAGAACGATGCAGGAGATCTTCAGCGTGACGCCGCTGCTGGGCGACGCAGAGAATGCGACCAGCCTGAGCGACTTGTTCTCCGTCTATCCGTAGCCGCTGGCCCAAGCGCCGTTCGTCATTCCCGATCAGCGCGAACGGTCTCTTGGAAGGACCAACCCCTCAGGCCAGGCTCTTGAGCGAGTAGCGAATCGCGTCCCAGGAGCACTCTTCCGCCGCGCTGAGCACGTCTGCCGGTATTTCCTTTTTCAGCTGTTCGTACACTTTGATAAGTTGGACAAACGTTCCCCACAAGATCGCGCCGAGGATTGAAGACGGAAGATCTCTCACGGCCTTTTCTCGTCGGAACTGCTCGAGCAGCTCGAGGATCGAATGCGGAATGACGTCAAGCCCCTCGCCGCGGCGTTCGAAGTAGGATCGGCATCTACGGAATTCGAGAAACGCGAATACCTGTCTGTGTTCGGCCTGAGTGGAAAACATTCTGGCCCAAAGCGCGTGTAGTCGCTCGCGAGGGGTTCCTTCATCGAGGAGTACTGGCGAGAGGTGCCAACCAAGCTCAATCCGAAGCTGGAAATGCACCTCGTTGATAACGGCTTCCTTGTTTTCGAAGTACTTGTAGAATGTCGAGAGCGTCGTGCCGGCCTTTCTGAGTATGTCGTAGACCGTGACGTCGTCCGTAGGGCTCTCAACCAGTAGCTTGAATGCCGCGTCTAAAATGTCCTGGCGCTTTGACGTTTCGAAAAGCATGCTCTTGACGCCCTGCCCCCCGCCCGGAAAGGGGGTCGGGGTGGAGTAGCGCTCCGTTATATGTGCCCCTTCCGCTAATTGGAGTTGTGGAAAACCCGATCGGCCACTGACCACCCGCGAGCGGTTCGACCGCACTGCGAGAGTGCGCGACTAGTAACTAGTAGCAGAGCGCTACTCTACCCTCCCCCCTTCCCGACCGGGGCAGATGCTGTCTGCGGCATTTGCTGCACCGCATAGGCGTCGATTTCGGGTGAGGCGCAGCACGGGAACTGCCTGCGGGCGTAACTGCTCCACCGCCTGCTCGAAAGCCCGCCTACGGATCCCCTGCCGCGCGCGCACGTCGTCCATTCGAGCGACATGTGCCTCGCTGTTTGGCCAGTCCCTCTTTGCACTGGCGATTCAGCTCGTGAATGCGCTGCGCGACCTTCGCCTTTCCGAGTTCCAGATGAAAGCGAAAGGCGGCGGGAAGCGCCCAGCGATGCTCGAACGAATGGAACCCGCCCGGCGTCATTGCCGCCGAGGGCGGTAGCGTTCTCTACGCCAAAGCCGTGGACGCCATCCACGCAGAGCAGCGCGCGATCTTCCTCACTGCGCCGGGCGTTCACCGCTTTCAGCGCATCGGCGATCCGTCCGACCGGGATCTTCAGGCCCGTGCTGGAGTGAACCCAGGTGACGGCAATGACGCGGGTCTGCGGCCTCACCGCTTTGACAATCGATTCGACGATTTCGTCTTCCGAAGTCGATTTAACGGATTGATACAACGAAATTCGCCGAACGCTCGCCCCGGTTCGCGCGTAGTCGAGGGCGATCATCGGCGGCCCCTCGACTTCGCCGTCGTTCAGCCCGAGCGTAGCGCTGAAAGCGCGTAGTCGAGGGCGATCATCGGCGGCCCCTCGACTTCGCCGTCGTTCAGCCCGAGCGTAGCGCTGAAAGCGCGTAGTCGAGGGCGATCATCGGCGGCCCCTCGACTTCGCTTCGCTACGCTCGGGGCGAGCGGATGTGCTTCGCTACGCTCGGGGCGAGCGGGGGAGCTGGGCGACCAGCCGCGCACGGACGCGGACCTCGGGGTCGACGCGTAGCATCAGGATTTTCGGCGGAGTGAGATCGTAGTCCCGCATGTCGATCACCTTCTCCCCTTCGATCTCGATCGTCTGCGGATCGACGGCTCTCACCGAGACATCGGTCTCGATCATCCGCGCGACCCCGTGCAACGTCAGCTCGCCGCGCAACCGGAATCGACCCGCAGCGCCCAACGCCGTCGCGCTCATCACTTCGCCGGTCACCTGGCCATACTTGCGAACTTCCAACCGCCGCTGGAGCTCCCCATCGAGCAAACCATTGCCGGATTTCAACCGCTGCGCCTCGAGCTCGACGCGCGTGGGTACGCCGAGGGAAGGTTGACCCTCTGCCGTCGATGCCTCGACGTAGCCGCGAAAGCCGCTCGTCTCGACCCGAATCGGATGAAGGGTCGACCGCGCCTCGGCCCACAGCTGCGATCGCTCGGGAACAATCTCATATCTGGCCAACGCCGTCTCCAATCGTTCACAGCCGACAATCGAGCTCAGAACAAACCTGCCCGGGCCGCGATCCAGCAGCCCAGGGCAATGTTCGTGATTCCGAGTACACCTTCGAGCCCGTGCGTGGCCCAGGCGAGCCGGCGCGCCGAGAGGTGGAGCGGAAGCGCAATCGCCATCGAGAACAGCACCATTCCAAGAATGGAGCCCAAACCAAACACAGCGATGTACGCGAACGCTCGCGCGACTGAATGGATCATCGGAAGCGCAATCACAACCAAGGCGGCCGATCCGGCGAGGCCGTGCACACTTCCCACCAAGAATGCTCGTGGCACAAGCGCAGGCGCGTGCTGGTGATGGTGGTGAGCAGGATCGATTGCAGCCTCTCCTTCGTGCGAGTGCAGGTGGATGTGACGGAGCTCGTCGCCGTGCTGATGCGCGTGGAGGTGGAACCGCTTGCTGCGGATGCGGCGCAGCACGCCCACTCCCAAGAGGACCAGCATGGCCCCCGCGGCGAACTCGAAAGCTCTAGCGAGCTTGTCCGGGAGAGTCGCCTCCATCCCGACGAGGATCGAGCCCAGCACCACCAGCACCGCCGCGTGGCCCATTCCCCAAACAGCCGCGATCCTCGCGGTGGTAGTCAGCGAACGTGAGCGCGTGGCCAGCGATGCGACAGCGGCCACATGGTCGGCCTCCAAAGCGTGCCTGACGCCGAGCAGGAAGCCAAAGCCCAGCAGTGTGATGAGCACCGGTCGTCCTCAGTCAACAGCGGCCGTTGCATACCACGTCTCAAGGCCCGACTCTCTCCCGCCCTGTACCTTGTCGTGCGTCCAAGCCAGCGGCCCCTCAGGGCCCCGCGGGGTTGTAGAGGGAAATTCCGCGGACGTTCTCGTCGATCTGCAGCGGGTGCCGCAGCGAGGGGAGCGTTCGCTGCTCGCAATCGGTGCGATCGCAAATCCGGCAGGTGACGCCCACCGGCTCGGCGGCGTCGAGGTTTTCCAAATCCATCCCATCCGAATAGACCAGCTCGCGCGCATCGCTCAGGCGGCAGCCGAGCCCGATCGCCTGCACCGGATGGCGGGCATGATAGCCGCCGCTGTCGCGGTGGATGGTTCGCGCGATGCAGAAATAGCACGTGCCTTCTTCCATCCGTGAAATCTGGATCCGGATCATCCCCGGCGTGAGGAAAGCGGCGAAGACGTTCCAGCGGGCGCACACGCCGCTGAAGCGCGGGAAGCGGATCCCAGAGGCGCTGAAGCGCTTGGAGATGTTTCCCGCCACGTCGATGCGGATCATGTGGAATGGCACGCCTTCCGCGCCGGGTCTGCGCAGCGTGGTCAGGCGATGGCTGACCTGCTCGAATCCCATCCGGAACCGGCGGCCAATCACGTCGATGTCATAGCGCTCCTCGCGAGCCGCATGGAGGAAGGGCTCGTATGGCATCAGCACCGCTCCGGCGAAGTAGTTTGCGAGCGCCACCCGAGCCAGAGCACGCGATTCATGGGTGGTGAGCTGAGAATCTCCCACCAGCTTGTCCAGCGCCGGCCGCTGGGTGAGCAGCCCGATCTGATGCGCCAACTGGAATTGCCGGCTGCGGGTGGGGAGCAGCTCGGACAGCGTCAGCACCCGCCGCCCGGGATCATAGCGACGGAGCGTGCCGCGCTCGCCGCCGCGCGCGATTCGAACTTGCACGCGTTGCTCTTTCTCGAGGTACCGCACCAGCGCCGGATAGAGCTCCTCGCCCTCCAACTTGGCATCGCGCCAGAGCTGCTCGGCTCCTGCCTCCAGCTCGGGGAAGTGGTTCATGTGGCGCTGGATCAGATCGCTCACCTGCTCGGAGGGTATCTTCGAGAGGTCCACTCCGGTGAGCTCCTGATCGTCGGAGAGGCGCGCAGACAGATTCTCGGTCGATTGGCGCGCGCTCTGATACGCGCGATAGAGCAACAGCACCGCGCGCGAGGCGCCCGGGCTGGCGGTGGCCATCTCGCGTACCTCGGTAGAAGTGAGCGCTTCGTCCTCGAACAGCGGGTCGGCGAACGCTTCGAAGAGATCGGCTACCAGGCGGGTGTCCTCGTCCGCCGCAAAGGAGTGCAAATCCACCCGAAAAATTTGAGCCAGCTTGATCAGCAACGCGGCTGGAAGCGGCCGTCGATTGGCTTCGATCAGGTTCAAGTAGCTCGGCGAAATCCCCAGCTTCTCCGCCAGCTGCATCTGGCTCAGGTTCTCCCGGCGACGGAACGCGCGGACTTTGGCACCGAAGCGGGGCACATCGCCCGAACGTCCGGTTTCCATAGCCATTGACTGCCCTTTGCAATTGACAACTGTGACAGGTTTTCAGCGGGGTAACTTAGTGCTTTTGACACCTGTCGCCAAGGGGTCACTTGAACGGGGCGGCTTTTTACGTATTTTCAAGGACTCAACAAGCTGGGTGCCTATAGCACCTGGATGGCCCGGAGGTCCGAATGACAACTGCAGTCGCCGATTTGGAATCACGCCGCAGTCGAACCTGGATCCAGCAGCGCTTCGACGGGGTGACGCGGCCGTACTCGGAAGCGGAGGTGGACAGCCTTCGGGGAACCATGCGGATCGAGCACACGCTCGCCTCGGTCGGCTCGCGGAGACTGTGGGAGTTGCTGCAGCGGGAGGACTACGTCCACGCGCTCGGCGCGGTAACCGGGAATCAGGCGGTGCAGATGGTCCGGGCCGGGTTGAACGCGATCTACATCAGTGGCTGGCAGGTCGCGGCGGACGGCAACTCGGCGGGACAGATGTATCCCGACCAGAGCCTCTACCCGGTGGACAGCGTTCCCAATCTCGTGCGGAGGATCAACGCGGCACTGCAGCGCGCCGATCAGATCGAGCGCTCGGAGGGAAAGTCGGGCCGGTACTGGTTTGCGCCGCTGGTAGCCGATGCCGAGGCAGGTTTCGGTGGACCACTCAACGCTTTCGAGCTGATGAAGTCGATGATCGAGGCGGGAGCATCGGGCGTCCACTTCGAGGATCAGCTGGCGTCGGAGAAAAAGTGCGGTCACATGGGCGGCAAGGTCCTGGTGCCCACCGCGCAGTTCATCCGCACCCTGACTGCGGCGCGGCTGGCGGCCGACGTGATGCGCGTGCCCACGGTGTTGATCGCCCGGACCGACGCGGACAGCGCCAAGCTGATCACCAGCGATTCGGATGACCGGGATCACCCCTTTATCGATCGAAAGACGCGCACGCCGGAAGGGTTCTTCCGCGTCCGAGGCGGGCTCGAGTACGCCATCGCGCGCGGGATCGCCTACGCCCCCTTTGCGGATCTGGTGTGGTGCGAGACATCGAAACCGGATCTGGAGGAGGCCAGACAGTTCGCTGAAGGCGTGCGGACGCAATATCCCGGCAAGATGCTGGCCTACAACTGCTCGCCCTCGTTCAACTGGCGCAAGCACCTCGACTCGACGACCATCGCCAAGTTCCAGCGCGAGCTGGGAGCGATGGGATACAAGTTCCAGTTCGTCACCCTCGCCGGCTTTCACGCGTTGAATCACTCCATGTTCCAGTTGGCGCGCGGCTACCGCGTCCGCGACATGGCCGCGTACACCGAGCTGCAGGACAGCGAGTTTGCATCCGAGGCTGACGGTTATTCGGCGACCAAGCACCAGCGCGAGGTGGGCACCGGGTATTTCGACAAGGTCACCGAGGTGATTTCCGGCGGCGCCGCTTCCACGCTCGCGCTGGTCGGATCGACCGAGTCAGCGCAATTTCTCTAGAGAGCCGACGGCCGCGGCGGGGCGAGCGCCTTGCCGCGGCGTCCGGTTGCGCTGTCGGAATCGACGGCGAGCGGGACGCTGGCTACTTCTTCTTTGCGATGAAACTCATCGTCGACGAGCAAGGGTACGTCTTGTAGTTCAGCGGCGCTCGGTGACGTGCTCCGAAAGAGACGTCATCAGCTCGCCCCACCAAAGTCCGATCATCCGGCTGAAAGCCGGCCCCAGCAGACCGTGACGCGCGGGGCGGTCCTCACGGAACGGCCTCGGTTGCTTCGAACCAATCGTCACCCCTTGCTCGGGTCGTATTCCAGCGCCGAATGAGATATCTCAGCGCGTTCGATCTGGGTACATAAGCGACGGAGGACGAATCCATGAGCAAGGGGCCGCTGGTTTTGAGAACAAAGTGGATGCTGTGCCTGGCAAGCATGGCCCTCTTCGCTGACGCCGCCTTCGCGCTCTACGTCGCGCCTCCGATCTCGTTCATCACCGATCCCGACGAGCAACAGGTGGTGCTGAACATCACCTGCGACAGCATTGCCAGCGTTCAGTCCCAATTGGACAGCGCGCGCAACGACAGTCCCGACGCCGTGATCATCCTCAACCTGAGTGGCACCTGCGTGGTGACCGATGCTCCTCTCCGTCTTCCGTCGAAGACTTCGGTCCTCCTCACCGGCACGCTTCAAGCCGCGCCCGATTCGACCGCCACGGCACTCATCTCAATCGATGGGCAGTCGAAGTTTTCGCTGGCGGGTGGCGCGCTGGACGGCGGCGGCGCCGACGTCAACGGTATCCAAGTGACTTCCTCCGGCAAGGTGAACATCGATCAGGTGACGATCTGGAACACCGGCCGCGATGGCATCCTCTTCAGCGGTCGGGGGAATGGGGTCTGGGGGAGCGGCTCCGCAATCACGCGGTGCGACGTCTCCGGTTCCGCGGCGGCGGGCATCCGCGTGACGCAGGCGACGCAAGTTCTGGTGTTGGACAACAACCTCCACGACAACGCTGGAGCTGGGATCGAGGTGGCGGCGGTCCACGGCGCAATCGTGCAGAACACCTCCGCCCGGAACGCGGTCGGCGTGAGCATCCAGTCGAGCGACAATGCGGTGACCGACAACACGCTGGACGCAAACGACACCGGCCTGCGCCTGAGCAGCACCAGCGCCAACAACTCCTGCCTCTCCAACGCGATCACCAACAGCGCGACCGTCGCCATCTCACTCCAGGGGACGAACAACCTGGTGTACGCGAACGCGCTCTCCGACAATGCGAACGATATCGAGAGCGCCGGCACCACCAATTTCGTCATTCCAGACAGGGCCGGTCTCAGCGTATCGACCAACAACTACTTCTATCCGCCCACCTTCTCGAACCCCCATACCGATCCCACCATCCGGAACGGACTTGGCCGGACGGATATCGGCATCGGCGGAACGACGCTGGCCAACGTTCAGGCCCAGTACGACAGCGCGCGAGCCGATAACCCGAACGACGTGATCGTGCTGCACCTGAGCGGCACCTTCACGCACAACGCCGCGCCGCTGACGCTGTTCTCGAACACGTCCGTGATCCTCGACGGGAACATCAGCGTGACTTCCTCGGCCACGGGCCCTGTAATCAGGGGAAGTGGGCTGCAGTTTGTCTCGATCTCCGGGGGTACCATCGATTGCAACAGCCGGGTGATGGAAGGGATCAACCTGGCTGGCACCATGGTCTATCTGGACCAGGTCACGGTACAGCACTGCGGGGTCAGGGAAACGCGTTCGGCCAGCAATGCCATCCACCTGCACAACGGCGACAAGTACAACATCATCCGCGGCTCTCGGGTGGACGTGAGCGGAGGACGCTGCATCTGGACGCAGCAGTCGAATATCCGATACATCGTTGTCGACAACCACCTCTCGAATTGTCAACAGGATGGCATCGATTTCGATTCTCACACCGCCAACAGCCTGGCCAAGGGAAACCTCTCGGAGAACCTCACGCGCTACGGGATCTTCATCGAGGAGGGAGCGCAGCTCAACAAGGCCTACGGGAACACGATGACCGCCACCGGACGGGGCCTCAACTTCTACGCCAATGTCAGCGGGCCAACGCGCAGGAACATGGGCTTCTGCAACCAGATCATCGGCAATTCCAATGGCGTGAGAACGGGCTCGCTGAACGCAAACACCACGGATGAGAACTTTGTTTTCAACAACATCATCATGGACACGTCGGGCGATGGCATCCTGGTGCAGTCGGCCGGTACCAACAACTACTTCTCCGCCAATATCCTGAGCAACAACCGCAGAGACATGACTCTCGATCCAGCCGGCGGGGCAGATTTCTTCAACAACCCGGTCCTCGACTCCGCAGTGCCATAGCCGAGCCACCGAGGCCCCAGGGGTGAATTCGAAGATCCGTTGACGGGATTCGCGGAATCTGCGGTTAATTGCCACCATGTCATCGTCACCGAATGCGAAGGCCAAGGCGGCAGCATCGACGCCAACGTCCAGCGATGGGTCGCGCAGTTCGAGACCCCCGATGGCAAGCCGCTGGCCACGCCGGCGGCGAAGAAGGCGAAGATCAACAAGCTGCCGGTCACCCGACTCGACCTGGAAGGGACCTACCTGGCCTCGGCGGGGCCAAGACCGTCGCCGCCGCGAAGGCCGACTTCGAGAAGCTGTTGAGCTCATTGAGCCCCTGACCCCTTCGTCCTTCCGCTGACACCCCGTGCCATTCTCGGAATAATCGCGATGAGATATCAGCGGCTCTCGCCACCTCATGCGCTGCCCTACTTGTCATCGCCGTCTCCTTCCGGATGCACCGTGCCCAATTCACGGCGCGCTGGAGCATGAGGCACAGGCTCCGGAGCCAGATGCTCCATTTGTAATTCCCGGTTATCGGGTTCTTTCGCTTCTTGGGCGCGGAGGCTTTGCGCGCGTCCACGCTGCCCGGCGGCTCTCGGACGGCGCCACGCTGGCGATCAAGGTGGCCAGGGACCGGGCCGATCAACGCCTCCGGCGGGAGGGCGAGGCACTGAAGCGCCTGGGCCCGCCGATCACTCCTCGCCTTCTCGAAGGGGGCCAGACGGCAGCCGGCGAGCCGTATCTTGTGATGGAGCTTCTCCACGGCCAGTCTCTCGCCCATTGGCTTGCATCGGTTCCGGGAAAGGGAATCCCTTCCTTTTCCCAGGTGATGAAACATTTTTCCGCGCTCTGCCAGGCGGTGGCCTGCATGCACGAGCTCGGCGTGATCCACCGGGATCTCAAACCGGAGAATGTCTTTCTTTGCGAGCGAGGCGTCGTACTCCTCGACTTTGGGCTCGCGCGTTTCTCGGGTGAGCCACGAGACGCGGTCACCGCGACGAGCCTGACGCTCACCGGCCAGCGACTCGGCACGCCGCATTACATGGCTCCCGAGCAGTGCGTCGAGGCGAGCGCGGTCGGGCCGGCCGCGGACCTCTACAGCCTCGGCGCAATCCTGTTCGAGCTGCTGGTTGGGCGCCCGCCTTTCGTGGGCAACGAGGCAGAGGTCTTGCAAGCCCACGCCTCACGACGACCGCCCGCCCCGTCCGGCATTGCTCCAGTGGAGCCGGCGATCGAACAGGTCGTCCTGAAATGCCTGTCAAAGGATCCCTCCGCGCGGTTCGCCGATGCCCGAGCGCTGCGCCAGCACCTCCTCGCGGCATTGGAGGTCGTAACGCCACAGCCGGCATCTGTTTCACCCACCCGGGTTTCTATCCAAGACATTTCGCAGGTGCGCACAGCTGCCCTGCTCGCAGCCCGCACCACTGTTTCGCTGGATCAATTGCTGCCCATCGTCGAGCAAGCGTCCGGCAAACTGGTCGGAATCGATCGCGGCCGCTATCTCTTCGCCTTCGACGCCGCCTCTCCCGCAGTTGCGGTCCGCGCGGCGTCGCGGGTCGCCCGTTTGCTCGCGCCGCGCTTGCCCAAGGGCGATCTCCTGGCCATTCATGCGACGCAGCTCACGGTGCGGACCGTTGCCTCCGGGATCAGCGTCGCCGGTCCCGCGTTGGCCGACGTGGAGAGCTGGTGGCCTTCCGAAGCAGCGGAAGGCATCGTCGCCACCGCCCCGGCCGCCGCGTGGCTGAATCCAAACAACCCGACCGCCGCGATCATCCGGCTCGACGCGCCCGAGGCGCCCTGGAAGTCGCCCGCGAAACTCTACGGCCGAGACGACGTGCTCGAGGCCATGCGCCGGGATGCAGGCGACGTCTGGAGCCGACAGACGTCGACCCTGACGACATTGCTCGGCGAAGTCGGGATCGGTAAGTCGCGCCTGCTCGAGGCGATCTGCGAAGAGATATCCGAAACCGGCGGCCGGGTTCTCAAGGTGGTAGCTCCGCCGCCCGAATCGGCCGAGCCGGAACGGACGCTGAAGGCTCTCCTCGCCCAGTGCTTCGATCTTCCCGAAGGGAACGTCACCTGGGATGAGGTGCAGCGCGCGTGCTCGATGCGGCTACCGGCCTTCTTGGTGGAAACTTCGTCCCCGGCGATCGCGCTCGTTCTCGGCGCGCTGTCCTCGCGGGACCCGCGCGCGGCTCGCCTTCTTTCTGCTCCAGGCGCCGCTCGGCATGCGGTGGCCAAGGCCGCCGCCGAGGCGCTTCGGAACGCGGCCGAGCTCCAGAAGATTGCGCTGGTCGTCGACGATGCCCACCGCGCCGATCCCACCACCCTCGACATTCTCGAGCTGGCGGCGATGGCGGACGACGGTCGAGCAATTTGGGTCTGCGCAGCAGCGCTGCCACTTCTGCTCGAGTCTCGACCCTTCTGGGGGGATCGCGCAGCCAGGGCCACGCACTACGAGTTGCGCCCACTGGATCCGGATGCCAGCCGGGCGATGCTGTCCGAGCTACTCCAGCCGGACGACTTCATCCCCGAGGCGATCCTCGCTCGGCTGCAGCAGACTGCCCAGGGCGTCCCCCTCTCCATCGTTCAGCTCGTCCATTCCATGCATCTGGAAGCGGCGCTCCGGGCGCCGTCCGGCACTGACGCGCCTTCTCTGGCGAGCGAGGATCTCCTCCAACCCGCCTCCACTCCGCTTCACGAACGCCTCGCCAAGCGCACGATGGAGACGCTCACCGAGCCGCTGCGACTGCTCGCCCACCTTTGCGCGGTCGCGGGCAATGAGCTTTCGGTGGAGGAGGTGGACGCCGCTCAGCAGCTCGTGGCCCGCGACAGCGCGCCTGCTTCAAACGGTACTGAAATCGACGCGGCGATCGGGCTCGATCGCCTGTCGCGCGCTGGCCTGTTGAAAGCGATTGGCCATCGCCGATATGGCTTCGCGCATCCGCTGCTCCGCGAATCCGTCGAGAGACTCGCGCCGCACCCTTTGCGGCAGCAACTGCACGCAGCGCTGCTGGAGCTCGTCTCACGTGCGCCGGCCGGCGATGTGACCCTGGCGCGGATCGCGGTACACGCCGCGGGTTGCGGAAATCGGCAGAGGGCATTCGAAGCGCACTTGCAGCTCGCCGAAGAAGCGCGCCGGCGCCATCGATACACCGACGCCGATCAGCATTACACCGCCGCTCTGCTCCAACTTGCCGAGGACGAGACCACGCGTCGATACCCGGTGCTGGCGGGCCGCGGCAAGGTTCGCTACCGCGTGCAGCGCTTCTCCGAGGCGCTTCATGATCTGCGCTCGGCGCGGGCGCTGGTCGAGCCGGCGAATGCCCCGGAGGAAGTGCTGGACCTGTTGCTCGAGGAGGCCACCGTCCTGGACTGGCTCGAGGACTGGCCCCAATCCGCTGCGCTGGTTGCACGTGCGAACGACCTGGCCCGGCAACTCGCTCGCCCGCCGCTGGCGCGATGTGTGCTCGCCCGCGGGCGCGTGCATTTCCGCCGCGAAGAATGGCGCGCCGCCGTCGACGTTCTCGAACCGATGCTGAAGCAGTGCGATCCCGCCGAAGAATACGAGCCGGCGGTGATCGGCCTGCTGCTCCTCGCTCCCGCGCTCTCGTTCCTGGAGCTGCTCGATGAATCGGAGAGTCGATACGAAGAGGCGATCCGCCTCTGCGAGCGTGCGGGAGACGACCTCCACCTGGGTGCCGCCTGCTGCTCCCGCATGCACCTCTGGCTTCGCCGCGGTCAGATCGAGCGAGCGTTCGATGACCTGCGCGAAGCGTGCGCCCGCGCGCGCCAATTGGGGAACGCGCAGCTCGAGCGGTTCGCCAGCTTCAACCTGGCGCAGTGCCTCCACTGGATCGGCAGGGAGGACGAGGCCCTGCCCCTGGCGGCGCGCGCCCGCGAGCTGGGGCTCCGGTTTCTACCGACTCGCCGCTCGCCGTTGGACTCGCTTTTGCTGGCGCGAATCCTTGCCGCGAGGGGCGCAATGCCGGAGGCGCGCCAGCAATTGGACTGGGTTGCGAGCAATTGCCCGCCCGAGGCATTTCCAGAATTTCCCGCGGACGCGCGGATGCTACGTCGGATGACGGAGCTGCTCGTCGACGTCGAGACATCCGGCGCACGCGCTGGGGGCGCGGATCCTGCGGGGGCATGGCAAGAATTGGTGGAGCGGGCAAGAAATCAATGTTTTCACGATGATTTCATGGAGATTCTTCGCAACGGGGCGGAAGCCGCCTGGCGCTTTGGAAGCAGAGAGCAAGCAGAGCGCTTCCTGGAAGAGCTGCGGCGCGAATCGGAGCGCTCGCCGCTCTGGCGAGCCGCGCTGGATCAACTGCGAGCCAGGTTGGGAGCGTAGCCGGCCAGTACACACCCGTTGCCAAAGTGCAACAGACCTTGTTCTCACCGTTCCTGCCCCCATTGTCATCGTTCGGCATTTCGAGTTGGCCTGACATATGCTAGGAGAGTTCCCGCTCGCACGGGGGCACTGATGACAATTGACAACGCTCGGGGCCTCTTTCCACGACTGACTTCCGCCGGCTGCGCCTCTCTGATCGTCACCCTGCTCGGCGCGTGCGGTGATATCAATGGGCGGCGCGCGCTCCCTGGCACGTCCAGGTCGAGTGAATACTGTGACACGGACTGCGACGACGCGTTCTCGATACGCGTGCCCAATTCCCTGCGCACCGAGCATTTTTTCAATGCGCTGATCGCCAACCCAATCTCGCTGGCGGCGCTCAACGCGTCGCCGCTCAACGATGCCACCTTCACCACCGGAGGTCATCCCGACTTGCAGCTGCCGCTGCATGATCCATTTGCGCAAAGGTTCATGCACTACTTGGTCGGCTGTGCGCTGACGCCCGGCGACGTTGTTTCGTGGGTGGACCCCTACGATAGCGTGGGCTACCAATGGGTCGGCGATTCTGGACACTGTGCCGACTGGAAGATCGGACCGCCCAGCCCGGATTGCTTGAACCGCGTCTCCGGCTGCATCTTCGCCCGAAACAACAAACTGGGCATTCCGGTGATGCTCTCGATGCGCGGTGCCAACCAGGGCCCTTTTCCGAGCGACAGGCCGCCCCCGGTGACCGTGACCGAGAACATCGATCGCGCGATGCATATTGCGGTGCCCAGCTTCATGGATTGCCCTGGACCCAACCCCATCCTGGGCAATCGGAACTGTGGATGGATCCCGAACTTCGCCGGGAAGTGCACGCCTGGCTCCCCGGTATCGCTCGGCGCCGGTGGTGTGCCCAACGATCCCGGATGCGGCGGTTGCGCAGGCTGTCCGCGAATGGGCACGCTGCTTGGCTCGCGGATGATCATGCGCGTCTGCGACGGGCTTGATGGGTGCGACGCCGGGAGCCCCCGGCAATTGACTGACGACGAAGGATTGTGCGACGGCGCTCCGTCCTTCGCGCCCGCGGTCGCGTTCACTTGTCCGGCGAGCGGTTTCTTCAGCGTGATGCTCGCGCCCTATTCGAGCGCGGAGTCCGCCGATGGCATCGTCGAATCGAGCACCACCGCAATATTCCCCGTCCCACAGACGCTCGCCTACACCATTCGCGAGGCCGCTTTCTACGGCAACCTCTTCTCACCCGCCGCCCTGGACCAGTCGGTGAACGTCCGCATCGAGGAGGCGACTGGATCCGTGTTGGGACGAGAGGAGGCCCTGAGGGTTCCCACCGCATTTCACTCGGCCTGGACTTGTTACGACAGCGGCTGGACGACGGCGCAGGCGTATGCGTATCACCGGGTCTGCGCTACGCCAGACGACGCCACCCCGACCATGTCCAGAGGTTGCACAGCGCACGTGGTCGGCGGCTGTCGCTTCTACCCTCCTCCCGACCCGAGCTTCATGTGCGAATTCGATCGGCGAGGGGTGATGTTCCCGAACTACGATGACTACGGCAAATGTCACGGCTCGGACGGCTCGACCTGGTATCAGCCGATGACGGTGTTCCTGTATGGCGCGTGCGATATTCCGGGACAGCAGGGCTTTTGCGAGCGGCGCCAGTAGCTCGCCGCAGCAATTGACGGAAGGTGAGCGTGAAGTCCGGCGAGTCGGAAGCTGCGGATTCTGCGCCTGTACCGAGCCGCGCCGAGGGGCCGACGCTTCCGGTCGCAGACGAGCCCGAACCGGTATCGCTCTACGGCGCGCAATTGGGCGTGGGCGCTCTCGTCGGCCCCTACGTGATACAAGAAATCGTCTCTCGCGGCGGGGTAGCCAATCTGTATCGCGGCTGCCACGAGGAGACGGGGGTGACGGCGGCGATCAAGGTGATTCATTCGCAGTTCGCCGGAGCAAGCAAGGTCCTCCGCCGATTTCAGCAGGAGGCGGACTCGCTGAGAAAACTCCGCCATCCGAACATCGTCGAAATCTGGGGCTCCGGCGAGCTGAGAGATGGGCGCCCGTACATCGCGATGGAGTGGCTGGAGGGTCGAGACCTCGGCGTCGAGCTGGCTGAGCGCGGAGCCTACTCCGTCGACGAGGCACTGTCGGCACTGACGCAAATTGCCGCGGGGCTCAGCGCGGCGCATGCCCTGGGGATCGTTCACCGCGATCTGAAGGCGCAAAACGTGATGGTGTTGCACCAGGGCGAGCAGGCCGTGTTCAAGCTGGTGGATTTCGGAATTGCCAAGCTCCTCGCTTCGGAGGGCGAGCCGGGATCAGGTCTCACCAGCACCGGCGTCGTCCTCGGAACGCCAATTGCCATGGCGCCCGAGCAGATCCGCGGTGAAGCGCCGGATCAACGAACGGATGTCTACGCTCTGGGCGTGCTGCTGTATCAGTTGCTCACCGGCCAGGTCCCCTTCCGCGGCGCCACCGCGCTGGAAATTGAGGAGATGCACCTGCACGCGGCCGCGTTGAGGCCCAGCTTGATCGCAGCCGTTCCCGCCGCGCTCGATGCCGCCGTGATGCGCTGCCTGGAGAAGAATCGCGAGAACAGATTTCAGAGCGTGGACGCCCTTCTCTCCTTCGTACAGCAGCCGACGGGCGAGGCGCGCCGGGCCGCGTCGTCGGCCCAAGCTCTCGGCCTGTTCGTGCAAGCCCGAATCGCATCCAGCGTGGAACAGCCGCCGATCGCGTTGCTGGAACAAGTGGACCTCGCACTGGCGGAGGCTCGCGAGAGCTTGCGCGCAACCGGGCTGCGCGTGGCGCTGGAGACTGGTTCGGGTTTTCTCGCCGTTGTCTGGCTTTCCGTTGGAAAAGAAGAGCGCGAGCTTCGCCGACGCGTGTTGCGCCAGGCGCTGGATCTGATCGAGAAAATCAGTGGCAGGGTGCCCGACTCCGTCGCCGTTTCAATCGGAGCAACGGTCGCGCGGGCAGAGAGCCGTTCGACTACGGGCGGAGGTCGGGAATTGTTATCGGGGGAGCTGCTCGCCTTGACGCAATGGGCCGGGCACGCCTCGGCAGTGACCGCGACGTCGGCTGCGCTCGCTGGGCTCGAACGGGACTTCTGTCTGCGCCCGATCCGGGATCGCCGAGATTTGTTTCAGCTGCTGCCCGCGCGGTAGATGATTCGGCCCCTCGACTCCGCGACTGACGTCGCTACGCTCGGGGTGAGCGGCAGTTCCTCAGGCTTGCTTTGCTCGCCCTACGCTCGGGGTGAGCGGCAACGCTTTACGGGCGGATTCCGTGCCGCCGAAGCAGCCGGTAGAAATAGACGCGGTCGATCTCCGCCGCGCTCGCCGCGCTGGTCACTTTTCCGTGGTGCAATCGCAGAAGCGCCTCGAGATAGCCGCGCTCGAACTGGTCCAGGGCTCGCCGGCGAGCCGTGGCATAGGGCAGTCGCGGATCGGGCTTGATCTCGCCGGAAGCCGGCCCTGGCTCGCTCAAGGGCAGCGCATTCTCGAATACCAGACAGCGCTCCAGATGATTGCGCAGCTCGCGCACGTTTCCCGGCCAAGCTGACTGACGCAGCTGCTCGATGAACTCCGGGGTGCGCAGCGGCGCCGAGCGCGCCTCGTCGCTGCCCAACGAGCGAAGCACCTGATCCACCAGCGCTGGGAGATCCTCCGGGCGCTGGCGCAGCGAGGGAATCGGAATCTTCACCACCGCCAGCCGGAAATAAAGGTCAGGCCGAAATCGCCCCGAGTTGACGGCCGCGCGCAAATCGTGGTTCGTCGCGGCGATGAGGCGCACGTCGATGGCCTGATAGGTGTTCGATCCGATCCGCCGGATCTCGCGGTTCTCCAACACGCGCAAAAGCTTTGGCTGGAGCTCCGACGGTAGATCGCCGATCTCGTCGAGGAAGATGGTGCCGCCGGACGCCTCTTCGAACGCGCCCACCCGGCGCCCTTGAGCCCCGGTGAAGGAGCCCTTCTCGTGGCCAAACAGCTCGCTCTCCAGCAGATTGGCCGGAATGGCCGCGCAATCCACCACCACGAACGGGCCATCTTTGCGCGCGCTCTCCTCGTGGACGGTTTGCGCAGCTCGGGTCTTGCCGGTTCCTGTCTCCCCCTCGAACAGAACCGTGGAATCGCTGGCGGCAGCCTTTTCCATCAGGGCGAAGCAAGTCCTCATCTCCACCGAGGTCCCGACCAGAGATCCAAACGACGTCTTGTCCGAGACCGGAAGGCGATTGCTCTCCGTGCTGAACTCGAAGCGCACCACGGCGCGCCCCAACCGCAGCAGACTTCCTCCGCGCAGGAATGCCTCCGCTACTGTCACCCCGTCGACGATGGTGCCGTTGAGGCTGTCCAGGTCGCGCACGCGGGCGCCGTCGGCGCCGATCTTCACCTCGCAATGAAAACGCGAGACCGTCGGATCGTCGATCACGAATTGGTTCAGCGCGTGGGAGCCCACCGAGCAGCGATCGGAGTCGGACTGCACCGTGGTGCCTGCACGCGGTCCCTCCATCACGGTGAGGCGGAATCGGCGGACGGCCGCGCGATCCAGCTTGAGCTTGGCGCCGGCGAGCGGCAGGGTCGATTGCTCGGTCCCGGCTTCTTCGTTCGGCGTGGTCCCCAGCTGATTCGAGCCCGCCCCGCCAGGCTTGTCTTCCCCCGTTCTCACGCCGGGAACATTAGCTCCAAAGGCCGGCAGCCGCGAACATTGCGAGGGCCATGCCCGATGCTTTCACCGGCGACCCGCCGCCCACCCAATCGGGATGATCCGCCGTTCGGCCCGGGCGCGGGCGCAAAGGCCCGAAAAGGAAGGCCTCGACCCCTGAAAGGGAAAGCCGCTCGCCCCGCCGGCCTGCGGGGGACATCAGCGCCGGCGAAACGAGCGGCCTGTCCGCTCGACTACGAAATGGAGCTCAGGTCACCAGTCGGCCGGAGGAAACCGGCCGTTCTTCGCAACCGGTACGCCCAGCTGCTGAGGCTCTCGAACGATCACGTCTTCCGGCGGAACGCCGAACTGACGAAACACGGGATTGAGGTGATCCAGGTGGAGCGGAATGTCGAGCGATGGAATGTCGCTCTCGATCTTGTATTTTTTCAAATCCAGGAATGAAACATATGGCAGGACATCCGCGGGCGGGATCCGGCCATTCTTGGCAACTGGAACGCAAAGCTGTTGCGGCTCGTGAACGATCACGTTCTCCGGCGGTGCGCCCATCTCCTGCAACACGGGATTCAGATGGTCCAGCACCAGCCGAAGCTCGAGTGTCTGGACATCGCTCTGTATCCCGTAGCATTTGAGGTCTACGTTCTCCACGAAGTGCAATACCTGCGGGGGAGGGATCCGGCCGTTCTCCGCCACCGGGACGCAAAGCTGCTGCGGGTCCAACATCACCACGTTCTCCGGCGGGATGCCGAAATCGATGAACACCGGGTTGAGGTGATCGAGCAACAGCGGAAGGCCGAGAAAGGTGATATCGCTCTCGATCCGATAGCACTTGAGATCCAGATAGGCGATGAAATCCAGTACCATCGGATCGGGAAGCCGCCCGTTCTTCATCACCGGAACACAGAGTTGCTGGGGCTCTCGGACGATCACCCGCTCGGGCGGTGCGCCCAGCTCGCGAATCACCGGATTGAGGTGCTCCAGGGTCAGCGGAAGGTTGAGGGGCCGGATATCGCCTTCGATGCGATAACACTTGAGATCGATGGACTCGATCAGCGTCCGGACCGGCTGGGCGAGCGCCCCGCCAAACGCACAAAAACAACAGGCAACAACGGCGATCAATTGCTTACGGATATCATTTTTCATGAGGCCTCCCCAGTCTTGCTGGTCGATGCTCCGTTGCGTGTTCCAGAGCGTCTGGTGATAGAGCAAGTGGAATGCCTGATTGGCGCTTGCTTGAAAGTGCGCCAATTCAAAGGCTGAGCCTGGCGCTGCTGCTGAGCAACGTGGCCCCGAAAGTCACCACTGCGCCGCTGCCGTAGCTTCGGCGTCAACAGCTCGCTAGGCACGCCGCGCCGCTTTTGCTATAGGCGCGCAAGCTTGTTCTCACGCTGGCGCAGCTCCGCCAAGCCATTACGCGAGGGAGGGTTCGCAAATGTCTATGCTATCCAGCAGGGCGCGAGGCCTCACCGCCACCGCTTTGTTGTTCGCCGCGCTGGCGCAGCCGGCTTGGGCGAAGGAAACAGTCAAGCTGGCTTTCATCGGTTCTCTCACCGGCGGCAATTCGGCCAACGGCATCGGAGGTCGCAATTCGGCTGACCTGGCGGTGAAGCTGCACAATGCCGATCCCAAGGCCCGCTACCGGTACGAGTTGGTGGTGCTGGACGACGAGTGCAAGCCGGACGCTGGAGTGCAGGTGGCCACCAAAGCCGCTTCGGACAGGTCGATCATCGCTGGCGTGACTCACTATTGCTCGGTGGTCGCGATCGCGACGGTGGACACGTATCACAAGCTCGGCTTGCCGGTGATTGTCTGGGGCGCGGTCCTGCCCGAGATCACCTACGGTCACAATTTCTCCGAGATTCATCGCGTCAACGGCACGATGATCAACCAGAACGAGACGGCCGCGGACTTGATGACCGGGCTGGGCTACAAAAAATGGGCTGTGATCCACGACACCACCGATTACGGCAAGGGCCACAACAAGTACTTCAGCGAAAGCCTCAAGCCGCGCGGAGGCCAGATCCTCGGCACGTTCGGGGTCACCGCCGACCAGCAGGATTTCACCGCTGAGCTGACCCAGGTCAAGGCGCTCAAACCTCAGGTGCTCTACTTTGGCGGGCTCACGCCGATCGGCGTTCGCATCCGCTCCCAGATGGACAAGCTGGGCGTTGATGCGCAATTCCAGGGAACGTCGGGCATTCTCTCCGATGATTTCATCAAGGGGCTCGGTCCGCTGGCGGAAGGTTGCCTGGCTTTTCGCGAAGGCGCGCCCATCGACAAGCTGCCGGGCGGTCAATTCTTCGGCGAAAAATACGCGGAGCAGAAGTACAGTGGAGCACCCGAGGCGTACGGCCCCTTTGCCTTTGCGGCCGCCAATCTACTGATGGAAGTGATCGATAAAATTGGCCCCGATCGCAAGAAGGTAAACTCCGAGTTGGCGAAGGTGAAAGACAGGGATTCGATCGTAGGAAAAATCACGTTCGACAAACATGGCCAAAATACCGTCGCGGCGATCACTAAGTACGTGGTGCAGGACGGCAAGTGGGTGGTCTGGGAAGACAGCGAATACGCCAATGGCAAGCGCAAGCTGAAAGGAAAATAGGCAGGTCGGAGAACCACCGTGAGCATCGGCCTGTTCGGCCAATACGTGGTCAACGGCACGATGCTCGGAATGATGTACGCCCTGGTAGCGGTGGGGTTCACGCTCTTCTTCGGCGTTCTGGACGTCATCCAGTTCTCGCACGGAGATCTCGTCACCGGAGGCGCCTTCGCAGGCGTCGCCACCTATCTGGTGCTCGACCGCCTGGGAGTGCAAGCTCCGCTGTTGCTGCTGCTCGCGGTGCTGGCGGCTGCCGGGACCTCGATGGCGCTGCTGGGAGCGCTGATCGGACACAGCATGGTGCTTCCCCTTCGTTCCGCGCCGCCGCTGAACACGCTTTTGATCACCCTGATGGTTGGCACCGCACTGCGCGAATCCATCCGCTTGTTCTATCCGAACGGATCACAGCCGCAGCGGTTCCCACCCTTGCTCGGGGCTCGCGCCTATCGGGCGGACAGCTTCACCCTGCGGCTGGACAACGCGCTCCTGCTTGCAGGCGGAGGCCTGCTGATCGTGGGCATGCATCTGTTGATCACGCGAACGCGCTTGGGGCTGGCCATCCGGGCCGTGGCTCAGGACCCGGAGACGGCGCAAACGGCGGGGATCAACTTCAAGCGCGTGGTGCTGATCACCTTCGCCATTGGCTCCGCTCTGGCGGCGTTCGCCGGCGTGATGAACGGCCTCTACTACAACGAGATCAATTTTGGCATGGGCCTGCTGCTCGGGGTGATTGGATTCAGCGCGGCGGTGATCGGCGGTCTGGGAAATCTCTACGGGGCGATCGTCGGCGGCTTCCTCTTTGCGGGTCTGCAGACGATCGGCGCCGTCGCCCTTCCCTTCGCCAGTGCCTACAAAGACGTGTTTGCCTTTGGGGTAGTGATCTTGCTGATCGCCTGGCGACCTACCGGGCTGATCGGCGAATCGGTGAGCGAGCGCGTTTGATGGAGCGAATCGGACTCTTGCGACGGTGGTATTTCACCGCGTTGCAGCGCGAAGAGCTGGCCGGGGCCGCGGGTTTGATTTCGATCCCGGTTCTCTGCCTGCTCTTTCGCGACGATCACTTCGCGCTTTTTTTGATCGCCAAAGTGCTGGTGATCACCATCGCTTGCCTCGGGCTCCACTTGCAATTCGGCGCCGCCGGCGTGCCCAACTTCGCCGGCGCGGCCTTTTTCGGCGTAGGCGGCTACACCGCGGCTGTCTTGAGCGCGCGCTCGAACGTTCCCCACCTTTTGTTGTTGGCCGGCGGCGGGATCATCGCCGCGTTGATCGGTTCCCTGCTTCTGCTTCCGCTGCTGCGCACCCGCGGCCACTACGCAGCGTTGATCACCGTCGCCTTCGGTTTGCTCTTCCGGACCTTCATCGAGGTAAACGATTCACTCGGCGGCCCACAAGGATTGAAGCTGGCTGGCTTGCGGGTGTTGAACTGGCAATTCAACGACGAGCTGGCTCTGGGCCCGGTGCAGGCGTCGTTTTACGCGAACTACGTTTTGTTGGCGGCGGCCTTGCTCGGGCTCGCGTTCGCCATGGTGCGCTGGTTGGATCGCTCCTGGATCGGGCTCGCCCTCGACGCGGTCCGCCTGGATGAGACGGCGGCGGCGGTCTTCGGTCTGGAGGTCGGCCGCTGGAAAATCGTGGCGTTCACGCTGGGCAACGTGCTCACCGGCACGGCGGGGGCGCTTTCCGCATTCATGGTTGGATTCATCGCCCCCAACAACTTCACCTTTCGCGAGTCCCTGGAGCTCGTCTCCATCGTCCTCCTGGGCGGGATCGGAAATCCATGGGGCCTCGCGCTGGCCAGCTTCATCGTCGTGCTGCTCCCCGAGAAGCTCCAGGTGATCCAGGAGTACCGGTTCCTTTTGTATGCGGTGCTGGTGATCCTGATCCTCCGCTTCCGTCCGGCGGGCCTGATGCCCCGTCCCTTGCGCCGCTACGTCAAGAGCCCGGCATGAAACAAATACCCTCCCCGCCACTGCTTTCCTGCCACGAGCTGACGCGCCGCTTCGGCGGCCTGGTCGCGCTGGATCGGCTGAGCTTCGATTTGCCCGAGGGTGAAATCCTGGGGCTGATCGGCCCCAACGGCTCGGGCAAGACCACTTTCTTCAACGTCCTCACCGGACTGTATCCAGCGAGCGCAGGCGAGATCCGCTTTGCCGGAGAGCGAATCACGCATCTGCGCCCGCAGCAGATCCATCGCACCGGGATCGCGCGCACGTTTCAGCGATCGCGATTGTGTTTGCCGCTGTCTGTGTTTGACAACATCATGATCGGCAATCACACCAGGCTCGATCATGGGCCAGGGACGAATCTCTTCCGACGTTCCGCGCTCCGACGACAGTTGGAGAAGAGCTTCGAGGAGGCCCGCGAGCTGCTGCGCATCTTCGATCCGGCGCTGGTGGATCGATTGCTAGCGGCAGTTGCCGGGATCCCGTTGATCGAGCGGCGGCGGATCGAGATCTGCCGCGCGTTGATCAGCCGCCCTCGACTGCTGCTGCTCGACGAGCCCTCCGCCGGTATGACCCGCGAAGAGACCGCGCGATTGATGGACGACATCCTGGAGGTGAAGCGGCGCTTCGGCCAGCTGACGGTCATTTTGATCGAGCACCAGATGGCGGTGATTCAGCAGTGCACCGAGCGCTGCATCGTCCTTGACTACGGCCGCAAGGTGTGTGAGGGCGCCTACGCTGACGTGGCGGCGAACCCGCTGGTGCAGCAGGCCTACCTGGGAATGTCGTGACTCCGACGCAAGGCGAGCTGAGAGTCGAGCATCTCTTCGCGGGGTACGACCGGGCGGATGTGCTCGAGGATGTGTCGCTCACGGTAGAGCCCGGCAGTATCACCTGCCTCCTTGGCTCAAATGGCTCCGGCAAGACGACGCTGATCCGATCGATACTCGGTTTGACGCGTCCCCGGAGAGGGCAGATCTGGTGGGACGGCATGGACCTCACCCGCCTGGCGACGCACGAGATCATTGCGCAAGGCATCGCCTGCATCCCGGAAGGGCGTCGGGTGTTCCCCAAGCTGACCGTGCTGGAGAACCTGCGCGTCGGCGCCTATCTTCAGCGCAAGCCGGAAGTCGTGAGCGGACGGTTGGAGCAGGTCTTCGCGTCGTTTCCGCGGCTGGCCGAACGGCGCAACCAGCTGGGGGGAACGCTCTCCGGTGGTGAGCAGGCGATGCTGTCGATCGGGCGCGGTTTGATGGGCGCGCCGCGGCTGCTGCTGGTAGATGAGCCGTCGCTCGGGCTTTCGCCGCTGCTGGTCAACGAGAATTTTGGAATGCTGACGCGGATCAACCGCCAGGGTGTCACAGTTTTTCTGGTGGAGCAGAACGTGCACCAAACGCTGGCGATCGCTGATCGTGGCTATGTGCTGTCGCAGGGCAAGGTGATCGTCGGGGGTAGCGCGGCGGAGCTGGCGAACGATCAGCGCGTCAGGCAAGCCTATTTCGGGAAGCCTTCGGACGGAGGAAAGGGATGAGTGCTCTCAACCAGCGCAGCGCGGCCGAGCTGGTGGCGATGCTGGCCGGGCGCGAGATCAGCGCAGAGCAGCTGACCCGCGCCTGCCTGGATCGGATCGAGCAACGGGAGTCGGAAGTTCAGGCGTGGCAGTACATCGACGAGAACCACGCGATCGCACAGGCGCGGGAGATCGATCGCGCTCCTCGAGCCCCTCTCTATGGCCTTCCAATCGGCATCAAAGACATCATTGATACATCCGACCTGCCGACCGAATACGGATGTTCTCTTTACCGCAACCATCAGCCGACGGCGGACGCAGCGTGCGTGGCCGCTCTGCGAAAAGCGGGCGGTGTCATTCTGGGAAAGACCGTTACTACCGAGCTGGCATACTTCACGCCCGGCAAGACGCGAAACCCGCACCGGCTGGCGCACACGCCGGGGGGCTCGTCGAGCGGCTCGGCAGCCGCAGTCGCCGACCAGATGGTGCCGATTGCGCTCGGCACCCAGACCGCCGGGTCGATCATCCGGCCTGCCTCCTTCTGCGGCGTGATTGGATACAAGCCAACCTTCGGCCAATTTCCAATGGCTCAGATCAAACAACTCGCCGCCTCGCTGGACACCTTGGGGTTTTTTGCGCGCGCGACAAAGGATCTGCCGCTGCTGTGCGAGGCGCTCACCGGTCGACCCTGGCAAGTTCCTGGGCTCGAGCATCCGCTGCGCATCGCCTACTGCCACACCGAGCAGTGGCCGATGGCGTCGCTTGATGTGCAACAGGTGCTGAGCCGGGCCGCTGACCAATTGCGCGCAGCCGGCGCCAGCGTCGAGCCGATCGAGCTCGAGGAGCCGTTTCGCGGATTGCTCGAGGCTCAGAAGGTGGTGATGGCCGTGGAGATGTCTCGCGCCTTGCGTGCCGAGCGCGAGCGGTACGGCGATCGCCTTGGCCCGGAGCTGCGCATGCTGTTTGCGGAGGCCGATGCTTTGCCCGCGGCGCGTTACGACACGGCGCTGCAACAAGCAGATGAATGTCGCCGCCGCATGGGCCCCATCTTTGAAAAATTTGACTTGCTTCTCACGCCGAGCGCACCGGGGGAGGCACCCGCGGGCCTCGGCAACACCGGCGATCCGGTGTTCAACCGCATCTGGACGCTCCTGCATCTGCCCTGTATCAGCGTTCCGGTGGGACGCGGCTCGACCCGGCTGCCGATTGGCGTTCAGCTGGTGGGAGCGGCACACCGCGACGCGAAATTGCTCGCTGCAGCCGAGTGGGTTTTCTCGACGCTGTCCTGACCGCGCCCCTCCGCCGCGTGCGGCAGCGCTCCCATTTTCGAGGCGCGCATGGCTGTGTGATCCAGCGCATTTCAACCACATCCCCCAATGTGCGGTGGGTCGTGTAGACTCGCCGAACATGCAGTTCGAGAGGACGGCCGAGCGCAAAGCGATCTGGATGGATGTCACGCTGGAGATCTGCGATCCGGCCACGCACGCCCCGCAGGGACCCCCGTTTGCAGGCAGGGCGGTGGACCTGAGCGCCGGGGGAATGCGGTTCGACCTGCGCCACCTCCCGTCCGGAGTCGCCGAATCACTCCATCGCGACGTGACCCTCAGTGCGACCTTCGACACGCGCGAAGCGCCGTTGGGCGCGAGGGTGTTTCTCAAGGTGGCGTGGTTCCGCCCGGCCGGCCAATCTGGACACGCCTCGATGGGCGCTTACTTCAGCCAGATCTCGGACCAGGACCGCGCCGCCTTGATGCAGCTGGCAGCAATGCACATCAGTCAGAAGTTCCGGGATCTACCGGCCTCTTCCACGGGACGTGTTGCCCGCTCGTTCGGCTTTCTTGCGCTCGCCGCGGTGTTGGCCTTTGGCGTCTTCCAGACGTTGATGCTGCAGAGCCGGCTGGAAGCCCTTTCGGAACAAATCGAAAAAATATCCGTCTGGGTAGACACGCAAAGACAAAATAAACAGCAGGCCACATTATCCGAATCACCGGAACGCTATCGCCCCCCGGCGCCGATCGCTCCGGTGACAAAGCCAGAGCCGCCGCGCGTCGTTCGGCAGCAGAAACCTGCGCCGCCGCCCGAGCGATCCGAACCGGCCGCCGAACCTGCCAAGCTGAAATCGGTAGACTTCGTCCTCAAGGAGAAACCGGACGGAATCGGCCTGGTCACGCTGGAGGTTGATCAAAGCGACTTCATCGGCGCTTTGAATAGCGAGATGCAGGTGGATCGAAGCGTCACCGTGGCGCTCGATTATCCGTGCAGCCGAGGAGACGCTCCGGGAAAGATCGCTCGCTGCACCTGCGAAGCGCGCCAGATGAAGGTGCCCAAAGGGCGTACCGTGGAGTTTACCTGCAGCTCGAGCGCGCCGTTCAATCCAGCAGCCGAGGACCGCGTGGTGCTGGTGAGCATCCGCTAACCCCCGCTCGCCCCGAGCGTAGCGAAGCGGAGTCGAGGGGTCGCCCCAAGCCGCTCACCCCGAGCGTAGCGAAGCGGAGTCGAGGGGTCGCCCCAAGCCGCTCGCCCCGAGCGTAGCGAAGCGGAGTCGAGGGGTCGCCAATAATCGCCCTCGACTACGCGCTTTCAGACTTGCAAAGGCCGTCAGTTTCCGGAGGAGCTGCGACGCTGCTGCCAAGCTGCAATCGAGCTTGCGATTACTTCAGCAAGCCGTGTTGCTTGAGGATCTCTCGTGTCTTGGTCAGCGGTAGCGGCTCGATCGTTCCGCTCGGCCCGCGCACGGCCGTCGCCTTGAACAGCGAATTGTAGATCGCCTCCTCCGTTGCCTCCACGCACGCCTGAAAGAGTGGCGATGCGTTTTCATTGGAAATGGGTGAGCCTTTGCCGGTGGAAAAGGCAATCACGAAATCGCCCGAACCATTGGTCATCGGGCTGCCGGTGCGGCCCAGGCCGAGCAGGGCGCGGCGGCCCACTCGTTGAAGCAATCGGTGGTCCATCGGCGCATCGGTGGCAACCACGATGATGATGCTTCCGTCGCCTCGCGATTGGGCCAGCTCGCGCGTGAGAAAGTCCTTCCCGAGCGACTGCCCAACCGGGGCTCCGGCGATGCTGAGCACTCCTCCGAAGTTGCTCTGCACCAGGACGCCCAACGTGTACCCGCCGAGGTTTGCCGGAAGATGTCGGCTCGCGGTGCCGATGCCGCCCTTGAATCCAAACGCGACCGTGCCTCGACCGGCGCCGACGCTTCCTTCTTCCACCGAGCCGCCGTGCGCCTCGCGTATGGCTCGCAGCACATCCTGGTGCGCAACGGGCCGTTTGCGAATGTCGCTGAGCATGCCGTCGTTCGTCTCCGCCACCACCGGGTTCACCGACCGCACCTCTTCGTTACCGGGCAATGAGAGCAGGTAGTCGGCGATGGCGTCCCACGCCTTGCCTACGCACAAAGTGCAGGTGAGCACGATGGGCGATTCGAGCTCGCCCAGCTCGTTCACCTGCAGCGCACCGGTCAGCTTTCCAAATCCGTTTCCCACCACCACCGCGGCAGGCACTTTTTCGCGGAAGATGTTCCCTCCGTGAGGCACGATGGCGGTGACGCCCGTATTGATAATTCCCTCGCGGCTCAGGGTGACCTGGCCCACGCGGACCCCGGCCACGTCGGTGATTGCGTTGTTCGGGCCGGTGGGCAAGATTCCGATCGCGATGCCCCAGTCGCGTATCCGGGGCCTGGTTTCGGGCGGCTTGGCGCTACCGGCGTCGGAGATCACCGCAAAGCCCAGTAGCGGTAGGAGACCATTCATGCCTGCAGGCTAGAGCCACGACCTGCGGGGATCAATCGCCGTGAGGGCCCAGACGCTCTCTCAAAGATGCTCGGCCTTGGGTCTGGTGAGGCACTGGCAGATCAGTTTTGCGTCCGGACTGGAGATCTCCTGGTCAAAATGAACAGGGGATTCGTTGCTGGGAGCCGGGTCAACGCGCTTGGTGAATGCCCAGAACGCGGACCCGGTCAGGAGCAGGTAAGCGGCAACCATCGCTGGAATGAAGAATGACACCGCGAGAGTGCGCAGGTTGCACGCTTCGCTGCGCAAACGGCCAAACCCGACGACCTGGCGAACAGCATTGCGATTTCGTAAAACGCCTGAAGCTGCCTGTCGCCATTGAGGATCCCGCCAGGTTTTCTTGTCCCGGCAATGGAGCGCGGTTACCGTCGTCACCCCCGTCCAGAACGGGACGATTCGCCCGGAGAAAATCCATGAGAACGCTTTTCGCCTCGGTCTTGATCATCGGCCTGATCGGTTGCGCTTCTACGACCCCGTCGGTTCAGCCGACGCCCAGCGCTCCGCCCGCAGAATCCGTCAGGACACCTGTGCGGCCCGAAACCAGGGATGGTGCGCCGCTCGCCTACCTGTCCCAACTGCCCCCGCTGATCGATCGGGAAGCGCTGTTCGATGATCCAGAAATCACCGGCGGCCAACTCTCACCCAATGGCAAGTGGATTTCGTTCCGCAAGCCTTATCAGGGGGTGATGAACGTCTGGGTGAAGGTCTTCGATCAGCCGTTTTCCGCTGGCAAGCCGCTCACCGCGGACACCAAGCGGCCCATCGTCGGGTATTTCTGGAGCCAGGACAGCAAATACGTGCTCTACGTGCAGGACAAGGGCGGCGATGAGAACTACCGGGTTTACGCAGTCGACCCGGCGGCGAAGGTGGAAGAGGACACCGGGGTTCCACTCGCTCGCGATCTGACGCCGTTCGAAAAGGTCCGCGCGCAAATCTACGCGGTTCCGAAGCGGGATCCGCGTCATATCCTGGTGGGGTTGAACGATCGCGATCCGGCGCTTCACGACGTCTACCGGATCGATCTCCAGACCGGAAAGCGCGAGCTGCTCTTCCGCAACGATCAGAACGTGGCCAGCTGGGTCTTCGACTTGAACGGCAAGCTCCGGATGGCGCTTCGCCAAACCAGTGATGGCGGTACCGAGCTGCTGCGCGTGGACGGAAACAATCTCAAAGAGATTTATTCGTGCACGTTCGAGGAGAATTGTTTCCCGGATCGCTTTCACAAGGACGGGAAGCGCGTCTACATCCAGACCAACAAAGGCGATCGAGACCTGACCAGCCTGGTGCTGCTCGACTTGCAGAGCGGCAAAGAGCAACTGGTGGACAAGGATCCTGAGGGCGAGGTGGATTTCGGGGGTGCGGTCTATTCGCGCGCCTCTGATGATTTGTTGGCCACGTATTACGTCGGGGATCGCCTTCGAATCTATCCGAAGAATCCGCAGTTCGAGCAGGATTATCGATTGCTCAAACAAAAGCTGCCGGATGGAGACCTCCAGTTCACCTCGGCCAGCCGGGACGAACGTCGACGGCTGGTCTCCGTGACTTCCGACGTCGATCCGGGAGCAGTTTACCTGTTCGATCACACCACCAAGAAGGTGGAGCTGCTGTACCGGCCTAGACCGAAGCTTCCTCTGGAGTCGCTGGCCAACATGAAGCCAGTTCGCTACCCGGCGAGGGACGGCGTCTCCGTCCCCGCTTACTTGACGCTGCCCAAGAACGTGGAGCCGAAGGGCCTTCCGGTGATCCTGTACGTGCACGGGGGCCCCTGGGCGCGTGACACCTGGGGCTATGATTCGTTCGCCCAATTTCTCGCCAATCGCGGCTACGCCGTTCTGCAACCCAACTTCCGCGCGTCGACGGGATACGGGAAGCGGTTCCTCAACCTGGGCAACAATCAGTGGGGCACCGGAACGATGCAGCATGATTTGAGCGACGGAGTGAAATGGTTGGTCAGCCAGGGGATCGCCGACCCGAAGCGGGTGGCGATCTTCGGCGGATCCTACGGCGGCTACGCCACTCTGGCAGGTCTGGCTTTCACTCCGGAGCTCTACGCGGCGGGCGTGGACATCGTGGGGCCTTCGAACATCGTGACCCTGCTCAATTCCATTCCACCCTACTGGGCACCGATCAAAAAAATCTTCAGCAAGCGAGTCGGCGATCTGGACGTGCCCGCGGACGTCGAGCGCATGAAATCACAGTCGCCGTTGTTCTCCGCCAAGCAGATTCGAGCGCCGCTGCTGGTAATCCAGGGAAAGAACGATCCGAGGGTAAAGCAGGCTGAATCGGATCAGATCGTGGTGGCACTGCGCGAGCTGAGATTGCCCGTCGCCTATCTGGTGGCGCCGGACGAAGGTCACGGCTACGCGGGGCGCGAGAACCGGTTGGCGATGATCGTCGAAATCGAGCGGTTCTTGTCGAAACATCTCGGTGGCCGAAGTCAGGAGGGGATGGCTGACGACGTGCGGCAGCGCCTCGCCGCGATCACCGTGGATGTCAAGACGGTCACAGCGTCAGCGGCACCGGCTGCTCCGGCAACCGCGACCTCTGCAACTTCTGCTCCCGCCGCGGCCGGTGCGATGCCCGCCTTCAGCGGCGAGGCCCTGGCGCCAATCGCCGTCACCTATTCGCAGCAGATCGAAATTGGCGGGCGGAAGCTCGCTAGCACGGTGACCCGAACGATCTCCGCCGATCAACTCGAGGGACGAAAAGTTTGGAAGGTGATCGATTCAGCGCAGTCGCAAATGGGTGCTGCGGAGGACACGCTGTGGTTGGACGCCAAAACGTTGCTGCCCTTGAAACGCTCGCTTCGCCAGGGTCCGGCAACCGCCGACCTCACCATCGTCGATGGGCAAGTGAAGGGAGAGCTGAGGGCTGGACCGTCGCCAGTGCCAATCAGCGCCAAGCTGGAGGGTCCGACGCTGTTGGACGGCGCGGCGGTGGAGCTGGCGATCGGGACTCTTCCCCTGGCACCTGGCTACCGCGCCACATTGCGCTCGTTCAATGCGCTGGCCTCCAAGACTCAGAGCTGGACCGCGGAGGTTGCGGGGAGAGAGAAGCTGGACGTTCAGGGCAAGCCGGTGGATGTGCATCGGGTCAACTTGAGCTCCGAGGACGGAAGCACCGCAGTGATGTGGATCGAGGCTTCAGCGCCTCACCGCTTGATCAAATCCGAGGCCAGTCTCCAGACCCAGATGGGACCCGGAAAGTTCACCAAGGCGATTCAAGGGCTCACTGTGAGCGAGCGCGGCGCTATTTGGCCGGAGCCTCTTCGCGGGTGGGAAGGGCTTGGCGGCTCTTACCCAGCAGCCGCTCCCGAGCCACTTCCACCACCACGTAGATCACCGGAATCAGCAACAAGTTGAGCGCCGATGAGACAATCATTCCGCCAAACACCGCGGTGCCCAGCGAGTGACGGCTGGCCGATCCGGCGCCCTTGGCGATCACCAGCGGCGAGACGCCGAGGATGAAGGCCAGCGAGGTCATCAGGATCGGACGCAAGCGGATCCCTGCAGCTTCGACCGCCGCGTCGGTGATCGAGTGCCCGCGGTCGCGCAACTGGTGAGCAAACTCGACGATCAAGATGGCGTTCTTGCTGGAGAGACCGATCAGCATCACCAGACCGACCTGGCAGAAGATGTCGTTGGACAATCCGCGGATCAGCTCACCCAGCAGCGCGCCGAGCAGCGCCAGCGGCACGGCCATCATCACGATCAACGGCAACACCAGACTTTCGTATTGAGCAGCGAGCACCAGAAAAACGAATACCAGGCCGAGCGCGAAGATCATCACCGATTGGCCGCCTGATTGCAGTTGCTCGAGCGAAATGCCGCTCCACTCGTATGCCATTCCCGGCGGCAGCGTGCGCTGCGCCAGATCCTCCATCGCTCGCAGCGCGTCGCCCGAGCCGGTTCCAGGCGCCGCCGCGCCATTTACCTCGCTCGACCGGAACAGATTGTAGTGAGCAATCGTCTGGGGACTCACCGTCTCCCGATGGGAAACGAGCGAGGCGAGCGGGATCATGCTTCCGGTGCGGGAGCGCACATACAGCCGATCCAGGTCGCGCGGGTTGGATCGCGCATCCGCCTGCGCTTGCACGTAGACCCGGTAGACTCGACTTCCGAAATCGAAGTCGTTCACGTACTGGGAACCCACCAACGTCTGCAGCGTGGAAAAAATCGCATCCAGCGAAACGTTGAGCGCCTTGGCCCGCTCGCGGTCTACATCCAACACGATCTGCGGGTCATTCACCGTGAAGCTGGAGAACACCCCCTGCAATCCCGGCTGGCGATTGCCCGCCCCCACCACCGCCTGGGTCGCCTGGGCGAGCACGTTGAGACCGGCCTGTCCCTGGTCTTCGATCTCGAACTGAAAGCCGCCCAAGCTGCCCACGCCGCGGATTGTTGGAGGCGTGAAGGGCAGCACCACCGCTCCGGGAATGGAGAGCAACGGGCCGCGCAGGCGCCCGATGATCCCGGCCAGAGTCTGCTCCGGTTTTTTTCGCTCGTCCCACTGCTTGAGATTGACGAAGATGATCCCCTTGTTGGGAGCCGCGCCCGAGAAGGAGAAGCCGCCGATTGAAAACATGTCCGAAATCTCGGAGACCTTCCGAATCTCGCCCTCCGCCTGTTTCATGATGTTTTCCAAATAGGCGAGCGAGGATCCTTCCGGCGCTTGAACCGAGATGATCAGGTACCCCTGATCTTCGTCGGGAATGAAGCCGGTGGGCACTTTCGCGAACAGCAGATAGGTTGCGGCCAGCGCCGCTATCCCTGTGCCGAGAACCCACCAGCGGTACGCCAGCAGCCGCCTCAGCAGGTTGCGATAGCCGGCGGTCATCCGCTGGACGCCGCTGTTGAACAGCCGGAAGAAACGCCCCTGTTGTTTGGCGTGCTCGCTTAAGAGCAGCGCCGAAAGCGACGGCGTGAGCGTCACCGAGATGAAGGCGGAAATCGCCACCGAGAAGGCCAGCGTGAGCGAGAACTGCTGGTAGATGCGCCCGGTCACTCCCGGGAAGAAAGCCACCGGCACGAACACCGCGATCAGAACCAGCGAGGTGGCGATTACCGCGCCGAACACCTCGCCCATCGCCGGAGCCGCCGCTTCGCGCGCGCTGATGTGCTTCTGCTCGATGAAGCGCTCGATGTTTTCAATCACCACGATCGCGTCATCCACCACCAATCCGGTGGCCAGGGTGATTCCAAACAGCGTCAGCGTGTTGATTGAAAACCCAAACGCCTTGATAAAGAAAAACGTGCCCACCAGCGAGACGGGAATGGTGATCGCCGGGATCAGCGTGCTGCGCAGCGTCTGCAGGAAGAGAAAGATCACCAGGATCACCAGCAGGATGGCCTCGCCCAGCGTCTTCAACACCTCGTTGATCGATTCGCTCACCGCGCGGGTGGTGTCGAAGGCGATCCGGTAGTGCATTCCCGGAGGAAAGTTTTTCGCCAGGCGGTCCAGCTCGGCCTTGACCTGCTTTTCAACCTGCAGAGCGTTGGAGTTGGGGAGCTGGAAAATTCCCAGCCCGACCGCGTTGCGCCCGTTGAAGCGCAGCAGCGAGTTGTAATCCTGGGCGCCCAGCTCGGCGCGCCCCACATCCCGAACCCTCACCAGGCTGCCGTCGGCTCCGTTCTTGAGGATGATGTCCTCGAACTGCTTCGGCTCCGCCAACCGGCTCAGCGCGCGCAGGCTGATTTGATACATTTGACCGGGCGTTGCCGGCGCCTGCCCTACCTGGCCGGCAGCCACTTGGACGTTCTGTTCCATCAAGGCCGCCACCACGTCCGAGGCGGTCAGCTGACGGTTGGCCAGCTCCGCCGGGTCCAGCCACAGCCGCATCGCGAATCTGCGCTCGCCGAAAATGCGAGCCTCGCCGACGCCCGGGATGCGCTTGAGCGCGTCCTTCATGTAGACGTCCGCGTAGTTGCTCAAGAACAGAGTGGAGTACTGGTCGTTGTCGGAATAGAGCCCGGCTGCGAGCACGATCGACGTGCTGCTCTTGGCAACTACTACGCCCGTCTGTTTCACCTCGTTCGGCAGCGCGGGGAGCGCGGTCTGCACGCGGTTCTGAACATCCACCGCGGCGAGGTCCACGTTGCGGGTCACGTCGAAAGTGATGGTGACGATGCTGCTGCCGTCGTTGCCGCTCAGCGAGGAGATGTACTTCATGCCCTCCACGCCGTTGATCTGCTGCTCCAGCGGAATGGTGACCGCCGATTCGACCACCTGCGCGCTCGCCCCGGTGTAGAAGGAGGTCACGGTGACCTGCGGAAAGGCGATCTGCGGGTATTGTTCGATCGGCAGGGTGGGAATGCTCACCGCGCCCACCAACAAAATGATCACCGAGCAAACGCTGGCAAAGATCGGACGCCTGATGAAAAATTCTGCGAACACCTAACGCTCCACCATCTCCAGGGCGCTCACGATTCCGGCTGGACGGGCGCGCCGTTGGCAACCTTCTGGGTCCCCGACACCACGACCTTCTCTCCTTCCTTCAGGCCATCCTGGACCACGTAGTCGTTGTCGACGATGTCGCCGAGCTGAACTGTTCGCTGCTGTGCGATGGTCCCGCCCTTCTGGGCGTCCGGCTGGACCACGTAAACAAAATACTGGCCGCTTTGTCGCGACACCGCGACGGTGGGAACGGTGAGAGCCTGGCGCTTGCCCCATACAACCCGGGCGCGGACGTACTGGGAGGTTTTGAACGCCTGGGGATTGTTGATCAGCGTCTTGATCAGCACTGTCTGCGTGGCGGGGTCGACGGTGGGTGAGACAAATTGCACCTTTCCCGAGGCGAGCACCTTGCCCGATTCGTCGAGCAGCTCGATCACCGAGTTTTCGCCCAGCTTGGGTGAAAGCGACAGCGGCACCCGCACGTACGGCTCCAGCACTCCGCTCTGGTTGAGCACCGTCAGCACCGTGGTGGGCGTCACGAAGTCGCCGATCTTCACTGGAATGTCTCCCAATGTTCCATCGAAGGGCGCGGTGATCCGGTAATACCCGACCTGGACCTGTTGCGCTCGGACCTGGGCCTCGGATGCGGCCAGGTCGGCGCGAGCAGACGCCAGCGCTGTCGCCGCCTGTTGGAGCTCCTGCTCGCTCACCACGCCGGAAGGCGCAAGCTGCTTGGCCCGCCGGTAATTCGCCTCGGCGAGCTCGAGCGCAGCCTGGCGCGCGTCGTGGACTGCGATCAAATTTTTCAGCTGCGCCTCCTCGCGAGCGGAATCGATGTGGAAAAGCAGCGTCCCCGCTTTGACTCGATCACCCGCCTTGGCTGGGATCGCCTTCAGGTAGCCCGACACCACGGGAGTCAGCTGCACGGTGCGCCGCGAGTTCAACTCCGCGATGAAGACCGCGCTCTCTTCGATTGGCTTTGAAGCGAGGGTGGCCACCTTCACCCTTGCCGGCGGCGGCCCTGCCGGGCGCGCGGACCCACCGCTGCAAGCCATGAGCGCCATGCTGGACAGAGCGACGAGGATCGGGGCTGACGAGCGCTGGCCAGCGTGCATGAGCTCTCTTCCAGAAGACCGACAAGCCGTCGGACCCTCTTGGAAACGATGGTTATCGGATGCGGTGCCTGTGGCGCAACCCTACCCCGGCGGTGTTACCGCCTCAACGTTTCGCTATTTGGGACCGCGGCGGGCCAGAAAATTGATGAAACACAAATTCCTGACCAGGAGTGGAAAATTTCCGCGTGAATTCGATCGCGGGCGGCCCCTTCAGCATCTTCCCATGCCGCCGGTTGCTTGTAATGAAACACGGATGATAGGTGCAATTGCATACGGACTGGAATGCCGCGTCGCCCACTCGAAAGCTGCCCATCAGGATTGAACGACAGTTCTCGCCGCCCTGCTCGGCGGAGGGGTCGCCCGCAATGGTTCGCGGTGCTGCATTCATTCCACGAGGATCAACGGTGTGCTCTCACACAAACGGTTCGCGCTGCCTGCCAGGAAGCGTACCGTCCAGATCCGTTTGCCTGGTGATTCGCTCAGCGGGTCATTTGCTCAGCGGGTGTCGCTCAGATCGATCCGCGCCCCGTCCCGCCGCCACGGACACCACCTGACTCGATCCGTGGCGCTTGAGCGCTGCTGGAAAAGACGGGTGGGGCAATTGGGGGCAGGTGTTTTACTTCGGAGCCGAAGTCGCAGTATGGTGCCGTCCTTCTCTCATCGGGGGGAAATTTGATCGAAACTAGGTTGCTATACAGGCGAGTTTACAAGTGTTTGGCACTCGACGCCTTTAACCCACCGCCGACTGAGGTGTGGCTTCCAGGAGTAAGGCAGCACCCAGTTGACACCTCTACCGCCTTTAGGCGCATTCTGTAGCTTCCCCATGCCTCGCCATTCACTGAAAATCGCGTTGATTTTCGTAGCTGTTTTGTTGGTGGCGGGAATGGCACTGCTGGGGGTGTCCTTCCGGTCGAAGCTGTACGCCGCCGCCTATTCCGACTCCGCCTGGCAAGCCCGGCAGCTGGTACAAAGCCTGCAGAGCGATCTGAAGCTCAAGGCCAGGGAGGTGGAGGCGCGCGCGGCCGCCGCGGCATCTCTCAATCCGGTCCGCGCCCTGGTCGCCCACCGCGTCGACCGCGCCACCTTGGAGGACGCGTTCAGCACCGAGGATTGGTGGCGCTCCTTCCGCGAGGAATTCCCGATACAGCTACTCGCCGCGGAAGGGACGATGCTGAACTTCAGCCGAGACCCCGCCGAGTTGAACGTGGACAGCCTGATCGCCTCCGCCCGACGAAAATCGCCGGCCTCGCTGATTCTCACCGCCAACGGAAAGCCCTACTTCATCGCGGCGGCTTCGGTGGACGTCCCAGCGGCGACGCAACGCGGTCCAACTTTCCTGGTGCTCGGCAGAGCCTTCACGGCGAAGGACCTGGCTGCCAATTGGAGCGAAGGAAGCGCAGCCATGCTTGCCTACGATGGCCTGTCGCTCTTCAGCGCCGGCGCACCGGAGGAGTTGCAACATTTGCAGGACGCGGTGGGCAAAGACGCGTCGCGCCCGATCGTGGCACCCGAAGCGCAGTGGTCGGCCGCCGCCGCCGAGCTGTCGCCGAAGCTCTGGCTTTGGGCGAGCACCGATACTTCCGCCAAGTCACGCGAGGTTTCGCGCACGCTTAAAACGGTATCTACCCCGCTGTGGAGCGTCACGGCGCTGCTCTCGCTGGGATGTCTGTACTTTGCGTTTCGACGCCGGAGGGCGGGCCCGGAGCAATCGGACCGCAGAGAGCGCGAACGCGAGGAGATGTCGGTCGTGGTGGAACCTGCTCTGGCGCAAGAGGAAGGTGATCACCGGCGCGCGCGTGCTGCCCAGCTCCCCGCTGGGGCCCCCCAGCCCGTGGTGCTGAGCACTGTTCCCAACGGACCGCGCCATCCCAATCAGTTCGGGCGATATCGCCTGCTACACGCCCTGGGAAAAGGCACCACCATGCGCGCCGATCTGGCGGTGCTGCACGGGGCCGAGGGGTTCAGCCGCCTCTTTGTGATCAAAAGACTGCTCCCGGAGTTGGCGCGGCAGCCATCGGCGGTCGAAGAGTTCGTCGAGCGGGCACAGCTGGGCTCCGGGCTGGTCCACTCCAACATCGTTCCGATCTACGACTTTGGCCGGGTGGCCGAGCAGTACTTCATCGCCCAGGAGCACATCCTCGGACGAGATCTCCAGAGCGTCGTTCGCCGCGAAAGGGAAAACGACGGCAAACTGCTGCCGGCCCTGCTGGTGTTTTTCATTGCCCAGGAAATTGCCAAGGCCCTGGCTTACGCGCACACTCGAAGGAAGCCGGGCGGCGAAATGGCGGGCGTGATCCATGGAAACATCTCGCCGCACAAAATCCTGATCTCCGCGATGGGAGAGGTGAAGTTGCTCGATTTCGGAATTCCGCACGCCAGGGCGAGGCTGACGGAGGACGTTTCGGAGAGAGCCCAATTCATGTCGCCCGAGCAGGCCCGAGGCGACCAGATGGACGAGCGGTCCGATCTGTTCTCACTGGGGCTGACGATGTTCTGGTGCCTCAGCGGCCGATCATTGTATTCGCCGCAGCGCGGGCCGGAGCTACTGGAGAAGGTACGTCAGGGCCCTGGCCGCGAAGAGCAGGACTTGATCAATCTCGTCGCCGGTCCGGCCACGCACATCCTGCAGCGCGCGCTCGAGCCGTCGCCGGACAATCGCTTCCAGACGGCCGAGGAGTTCGCACGCGCGATCCCGCCCTGGGAGATGACGCGCGCGGGCGAGCGACTGCAGAGCATGATGCGCCGATTGTTCGAAAATGATTTCCAGGACGAGCAGGGACGCTACGCGGACTGGCAGACCGGCCTGGAAGACCTGAGCATCTCCGAGTCCGAGCCCGACAGCGCCGATGACATTCGGCGAATAGGGCAATCTCGATGAAGGTCGTCCATCTGTTGTCATTGCCAGCCCTCGGCTTGCTGGCTTGTGACTCGGCAAACTCGTCCTCGGCACCGCGCCTCTTTGCCATGCAGAGCCTGCGCGACGAGGCGAGCGCCAATCGCAGCATCGCCGGCATTCCCGCCTCCGATTGGGTGACCCTCCGCGGGAACCCGATTCCGATGCTCTCGCCGCCCTTCGCGAACAGCACGGCGTATCAGGTGGCCGACAAGGATGGATTGAACGTGCTCCCCGCGTTCTCCGAGGGGAAGACAGCGGCGTTCGTGGTCTCGGAAGTCTGGAGGGACATACCGGAGGTCTGGATTCAACCCTGGTACTCGCTGGTGACCAGCTACAATCCAGCCAATCCAGGGGCGACCCGGCTCACTGGAGCGATGCCAATCGTGGACATCGATACCACCAGCTGGTTCTACAGCCCGTTCTGGGAGCTGGTCTATGTGGTCGTGCCGTCCGACACTGCGCCCGACAAGTATGTGAGTGCATCGCAGCTGTTTCAGGACAACCTCGAGATGCATCGGAACGGCTCGCTGCTGGCGCCGCTTTCCGCCAACGACATGGCGCCGGCGACTACTTCGGCTTCTGCCCCAGCGCTGCGACCGCTCTCCAACGATCCGGTGGGTCCCACCTTCCCCATTCCGATAGCACTGAAAGGTGCAACTCGCCCGTCGCTGATTTTTGCTACCGCTAATTTCACCTGGGACTCCACCGGAGTCGTGGATGAAGTGCCGATGTTTGTCTTTTCAAAGCTGGGCGATGACGGAACGCCGGTCTCGCTGCGCCTCCCCAGCGTGATCGGCACCGGCCCGCTCGGCGCCGCCCGGCCGCCGCGAGTCACCTCGGCGGGAGCGCCGCAGTACGGCAGCTTGACGCGCGTCTACCACACGCTGCTGCCCCCCGCCGCAGGCCCCTTCATTCCCGCCAGCCTGGGGCAGCTGCGAAACTATTACACCTCCCAGGGAGTTCGGGTGGTGGCCTCCGATATTTCCGTGGACACGCGCCCGGACGCGAAAGACTACGTAGGCCGCGTATCGCTCAATCCTCAGTGCTTCGCCATGCCGCTGGCATCCAACTTTCCATCCAGCTGTCAGTGGCTAGACTCCCAGTCCGCAGTGGAGGCCAATCTGGCGCAAGCCAACATCATCCGCCAGAGCATCCTCCTCACCTCACCGCTCGTGCTCTCGAACGTCAGAAGGTAGCAAGGTGAAATTGAATACCTGTCTAGCTCTGGGTTGGGCGCTCGCGTGGGCGAGCGTTTCAATCGCTGCGGAACGCCCTCGAGCGGAAGCGCCTCGCCCGGTGCCCGAACCGAGCGCGGAGAACCCCAATGACTCACAGGGCTACACTCCCGACGAAGAATCTTCCGGGGGCCCGCTGCGGCTGATGGGATATATCGACGTCGGCTTTGCCAAGGCGCAGGGCAACGGCAGCAGCTTTCGTACCGGTGATACGCGGCTTCCGGCGGATTATGGCGTCGACCCATTCGCTCCGGCGATCAACTCGCGCGGCGAAGTTGCTTCGTTGAACGCCGAGGGGCGATTCGTCAACGGCTTCCTTCCCTACTCCGCGGAGATCGGCAACAAGGCGTCCTTCCTGATCAACACCGTGAGCGCAGACGTGCAGTACACCACTCCCGGTGCACCGGTATTGATATTCTTGCGCGCTCAACTGATGCCGCGTTTCGCCAGCGGGACGCAGACGCGGCTCCGGGTGGAACAGGCCTTTGGGCGCGTGACGCCGTTCGATACGCAGGAGTTCACCATCAGCGCCGGGAAGTTCGATTCCGTATTCGGGATCGAATATCTGGAAACCGAAGCCAACCTTCGCACCGGGATTACCCCTTCCTTGATTGCGCGCTACACCACCGGACGCTCGGTTGGTGCGAAAGCATTTTATCGGCTGCAGATCCCCGCCTTGTCGTCGGCCGTCTCGCTGAATGCCGCGGTGACCAACAGCGGGACGTGGGTCGATAGCTTGCAGACTCCTGATATCAGCCTGACCGGCGTGCCCAACGGCAGCGGCCGGCTTGGATATGAGCTCAGCCTGCTGGGCTTTCAGCTCAAGCTCGGGGTCAGCGGCCTTTACGGTCCGCGCAACGATCAACGAAGCTCGGCACCGACTCAGAAGGCGGTCGGCGTCGATGCGCGCGTGATTGCCGGCTGGTTCACGCTATCCGGCGAGTACATCAATCTTCGCGAGGATGAAGGCATCGGTCCTGGCAAGTTCACCGGCACGGGCGACTATCCCCTCGCCTCTGGGTTCAAAGTGGACGGGTTCTACAATCAGCTGGCGGTGGCCCTTCCAGTCGCGAGCACCGGATTGCAAGTCGCCACCGTGTATGCGCGCTACGACCGTCGGCATGCCGAGTTCGAAGGATTCGGTCCGATCACCACCTCCCGCGTGACCGCCGGCGTCCGCCTGGATATCTGGACTGTTTTGGCGCTCAAGGCCGAATACCTCTTCAACCGGGAGAACACCGGCGCTCCGACCGTCCCCAACGACGTTTTCACATCCTCGGTTGTGTACACCTGGTAGGAGAAGCAAGCGATGAGGATGAAGACAATCCACTCGTATCTTTTATTGGTCTTGCTACCCGCTGCATCGCTCGCGGCGGTAAAGCCGCGAGAGCATGCTCCCGCACCGACAGTCGACGCCTCCTGGCCCGGCGAGGAAATGCCACTGCCACTGACCGTCCGCACACCGGACGATCTCTCATTCAAAGAGGCCGCCGAGCGCACCTACCTGCTCTTCAACCTGCTGGCCAGCGGAAAGCTCGCCTACGATCGCGGCGACATGGCCACGGCAGCGACCAAATGGGAGATGCTGCTCCGCGTTCCCAACCTGCCGCCCGACCTGGATCGCGTGGTGAGGCCGCTGGCCATCGACGCCAGGCAGCGGGCCGGTGGCGTGGCAGAGCTGCCACCGCCGCCGGCGCCGGAAGTCTCCACTCAGTCGTCCGACGAGCCCGCGCCGGTGGCGATACCCAAGGTGGTGAAGCACGGTAACATCGTTCGCGGCGTGGTGACCGGCGGCGGAAGCCTTGGCGCGGGAGGCACCGTGGTGTGGCTCAGGCGGACCGACGGGCCGACGCCGCAGCCCCATCCGTCGCAGGGAAAAACGATCGCGCAGAAGGGCAAGCGGTTTACCCCGCGGGTCTTGGCCGTACCGGTGGGTTCCACCGTCTACTTCCGCAACGACGATGATTTGTATCACAATGTTTTTTCACTGAGCCGGCCCAACGAGTTCGACCTCGGCCTGTACCGCAAGGGAATTTCCCGCTCCAAGACCTTCAACTCGCCGGGGCCGGTGAATCTGCTCTGCAACATCCACTCTTCGATGTCTGCTTACGTCTACGTGGTTGACTCGCCCTATTATGCGCAGGCGGACCGGCGCGGAAATTTCACCATTCGCGGAGTGCCCTCTGGGCGCTACACGGTCAAAGCCTGGCATGAGACGTCGCTCGATCCGACCGAGGCGCAGATCACCGTCAAGGACGACATGAGCATCGCGCTGACCGTGACCAGCGATCGGCCCACGCCGGCATTCGTCCCAGACAAAGCTGGTAAGCCACGGCAGGCGCAGCTCGGCTACTGAGCGCGCCGCGAGGGCGACGGCTGCTGCGCGGCTTTTCCATTCACCCGCTGCAAACCACCGGACGACGCTGGTAGGCCTAACGATCAGGCTCCGAGCGCTTTGGCGGCAGCCTGGAAATCGTCCGGCTTGACCCACAGGATCAAGCCAAAGGCGCGCTCCGAGGCGCAGGCATTGGCCGCTCGGACGTTGATCTTTCTCTCGGCGAGCTTCTGGAATACCTCCGCTGCAGCACCGACCCGGTCCGCCCCCTGGACGAAGAAAGCCTGCTTCTTCGGCGAGAGCGTCAGTCCCGCGCTCTTGGCCGCTTTGGCCAACGCGTCCGCATTCTCGGGCACCAGATCCACTTGCGACTTGTTGGCGGCGCTCGGAAACGCAGTGAACGAGAGGAGATTGACACCGGCCTCCTTCAGCTTCTGAAATATCCGAGCGCCTTCGCCCGGCTGATCGGGGACCTCCACATAAAAGTAGTCGACGCGTCGAACCTTATCGGCCATGGCTTTGCCTCCTTCGAAAATGCGGCCCGATGGTAGGCCTCGCCGCACCTGCTGGACAAGAGCGGGGTTCAGAGCCAGACGTCAGCGGCAGCAAGGCTGCCTGGTCCCTGGGCGCGATCCCGGTCGGCGGTCAGGCGGAGCAGAGAGCCGGAACCCGATCGTTCGCCCGCCATTGCGGCCTGGCGGATCAGAGCGTGGACGCGGGCGCCTCGCGAGGCATCGCCGCTCCCCTTCGGCGTCGCCGCCAGTTCACCAACCGTTCCATGTACAAGTAGATGACCGGCGTGGTGTACAAGGTGAGGACCTGAGAGATGAGCAGGCCGCCGACGATGCTGATTCCCAATGGCCGGCGCAGCTCCGAACCGGTTCCGATCCCCAGCGTCAAGGGAAGCCCGCCGAGCAGCGCCGCCATGGTGGTCATCATGATCGGTCGAAAGCGCAGCAGGCACGCCTGGTAGATCGACTCCTCCGGCTTCAGACCCTGTTGTCTTTCCGCTTCCAGTGCGAAATCGATCATCATGATCGCGTTCTTCTTCACGATCCCGATCAGCAGAATAATGCCGATCAACGCGATGATCGTGAACTCGGTCTTGAACATCATCAGCGCCAGGATCGCGCCCACCCCGGCCGAGGGCAGCGAGGAGAGAATGGTGATCGGGTGGATGTAGCTTTCGTAGAGTATTCCCAGCACGATGTACACCGCGATCAACGCCGCCATGATCAACAACGGCATGGTGGCCAAGGAGGCTTGAAATGCCTGGGCAGTGCCCTGAAACTTCGCCCGGACGGTGGGGGGTAATCCAATTTCCTGCTCCGCCCGGCTGATCGCGTCGACCGCGCCGCCCAGGGCGAATCCCGGCGCCAAATTGAAGGAAAGGGTAATGGCCGGAAATTGCCCCTGGTGGTTGACCGAGAGCGATGTGAGGGACGGCTGGAAAGTGGTGAAGGCGCTCAGCGGAACCTGATCGCCCGAGCTCGAGCGGACGTAGATCTGTTTGAGCGCGTCTGGATTGCGCTGGAACTGCGGCTTCACCTCCAAAATCACGTGATATTGGTTTCGATCCGTATAGATTGTCGACACCTGCCGCTGGCCGAAAGCATCGTACAATGTATCGTCGATTACCTGTGGCGAGATACCCAGACGCGCGGCGGTGTCGCGGTCGATTTTCAGGCTGACCTGAAGCCCGGCCACTTGCTGATCGCTGGCCACATCCCTCAGCTCCGGCAAGCTTTGCAGCTTCTCCAGCAGCTTCGGAGCCCATTCGTACAGCTCCGCCAGGTTGGGGTCCTCCAAGGTGTATTGGTATTGAGTGCGGCTCGGTCGTCCTCCGACGCGGACATCTTGATTCGCTTGCAGGAAGAGGTTGATTCCCTCCACCTGGGCTACTTTCGGCCGCAGCCGAGCGATGACTTGATCTGCGGTCGCCTTTCGCGGCGGGCGTGGCTTGAGGGCAATGAAAAGCGTTCCGGTGTTCTGCGTCCCCTGGAAGGAACCACCCACGAAGGAGTTGACGTGCTCCACGTCCGGGTCCGATCGCACGATCGCATCGAGCGCCTGCTGCCGGGCCCGCATTGCCTCCGTGGAGATGTCTTGCGCGGCCTCGGAGAACCCGCTCAACGTCCCGGTGTCTTGCTGAGGGAAGAAGCCCTTGGGCACCGCGATGAACAGGTACACGCTCAAAGCGATCGCCCCGAGCGTAAGCAGAAGCATGAAACGCTGATGTCGCAGCACCCACTTCAGACCGTGCTCGTACAATCGAAACATCCCCCTGAATACCTTTTCGGAGGCGATATAGAGTCGACCGTGCCGTTGCGCGTGCTCCGGCTTTAGAAGCTTGGCGCACATCGCCGGGCTCAAGGTGAGCGAAATCACAGCGGACAGCGCGATCGCCGCGCTGAGCGTCACCGCAAACTCGCGGAACAGGCGCCCGGTGATCCCACCCATCAATAGAATCGGAATGAAAACGGCCAGCAGCGAGACGGTGATCGAGATAATGGTAAATCCAATCTGGCGAGCACCCTTCAGGGTGGCCTGAAACACGCCCTCTCCTGCTTCAATGTATCGTTTGACGTTCTCGATCATCACCACCGCATCATCGACCACGAAGCCGGTGGAGATGGTGAGAGCCATCAAAGACAAGTTGTCCACGCTGTACCCGAGCAGGTACATCACTCCGAAGGTGCCAATCAGGGAAAGGGGCACGGCCACTCCCGGGATCAGCGTTGCCCGCACGTCCCGCAGGAACGCGAAGACCACCAGGACCACCAGCAGGATCGACACCAGCAGGGTGAATTGAACATCGGCCACCGACGCGCGGATCGTCTGCGAGCGATCCACCACCACTTTGATGGCGATGTCCGGAGGAATGGAGTCCTGCAGCATCGGCAGCAGCGCCTTGATGCGATCGATGGTCTCGATGATGTTGGCGTCCGCCTGCCGCCGGATGATCACCAGAATGCTGCGCTTCCCGTCGGTCCAGCCGGCCAGCCGATTGTTCTCGTTGCCGTCGATGACGTCCGCCACGTCTCCGAGACGAACCGGCGCGCCCTGCCTGTAGGCGATGATCAGCGGCCGATAAGCATCCGCCCCGAACAGCTGATCATCGGCTTCGATCACCGTGGACTGCACCGGACCGGAGAGATTTCCCTTCGGCTCGTTGACGTTCACCCGTCCAATCGCTCCTCGAATGTCCTCCAGGCTCAAGTTCAGCCCGGCCAGAGCCGCGGGATCGACCTGGATGCGCACCGCTGGTTGCTGTCCGCCGCCCACGAACACCTGACCCACTCCGCGCACCTGAGAGATCTTCTGCGCCACGATGCGGTTGGCGACGTCGTAGACTTCCGCCAGGCGAATCGTCTCCGACGTCAGCGAGAGTAGAAGGATTGGCGCGTCGCCCGGATTCGCCTTGCGGTAGGTTGGTCGCGCGGGCAGATTGCTCGGCAAGTCCCCGCCGGCAGCATTGATCGCCGCCTGAACATCCCGAGCGGCTGCATCGACATTGCGATCCAGATCGAATTGGAGCGAGATGTTGGTGTTGCCCAGCGTGCTGGTCGAGGTGATCTCCGTCACCCCGGCGATCCGACCGAAGCGCCGCTCGAGCGGCGTGGCCACGGCCGAGGCCATCGTCTCCGGGCTCGCCCCGGGAAGTCCCGCCGAGGCATTGAGGGTGGGAAAGTCCACCCGCGGCAGAGGCGCGACCGGCAGCAGCGTGTACGCGGCAGCCCCCGAGAGGAGGATGGCCACGGCGAACAGAGAGGTGGCGATCGGGCGGCGAATGAAGGGTTCGGAGATGTTCATCCTCCCTCCTCCGGGCCGGACGCGAGCACGGGCGCCATCTCCGGCGCTTCTTCCGGAGAGCTACGGCGCCGCCACCTGGAGACCCGGGCGCGGATGCGCTCCATGTACAAGTAGATCACGGGAGTCGTGAAGAGGGTCAAGAGCTGCGAGATCAGCAGCCCGCCCACGATGGAGATCCCCAGCGGGCGCCGCAGCTCTGAGCCTGTCCCCGTTCCGATCGCCAGCGGGAACCCGCCGAGCAGCGCCGCCATGGTGGTCATCATGATCGGCCGAAAGCGCAGCAAGCACGCTTGATAAATGGATTCCTCCGGTTTCATCCCGTGCTGTCTCTCCGCTTCCAATGCAAAATCAATCATCATGATCGCGTTCTTCTTCACGATCCCGATCAAGAGAATGATCCCGATCAGCGCGATCACGCTGAAATCGGTGCGGCAAAGCATCAAGGCCAGCAGCGCGCCCACGCCTGCGGAGGGAAGCGTGGAGAGGATGGTGATCGGATGGATGTAGCTCTCGTAAAGCACGCCGAGCACGATGTAGACGGTGATCAACGCCGCCAAAATCAACAGCGGCTCGCTGGCCAGGGACGATTGAAAGGCCTGCGCCGTTCCCTGAAAGCTGGCATGCATGCTCGCCGGCATCCCGATCTCCCGCTCGGCGCGGTTGATCGCGGTAACCGCCTGGCCCAGCGCTACCCCGGGGGCGAGATTGAATGACAAAGTGATCGACGGGAATTGACCCTGGTGGCTGATCAACAGCGGCGCCACGGTCGGCTCCAGAGTGGTAAAGGCGCTCAGCGGCACCTGCTCGCCCGATCCGGATCGCACATAAATGTGTTTCAGCGAATCCGGATTGCGCTGGAACTCGGGCTTGACCTCCAAGATCACCCGATACTGATTCAATTGCGTGAAAATGGTCGATACTTGTCGCTGGCCGAAAGCGTCGTACAAGGTATCGTCAATCGCCTGGGGTTGAATGCCCAGACGGGCCGCCGTATCCCGATCGATTTTCAGGCTGGCTTGCAGCCCGGCAACCTGCTGATCGCTGGCGACATCCTTCAGCTCCGGCAAGGTCTGCAGCTTCTCGACGAAGCGCGGAGCCCACTGATACAGCTCGGCCTGATTGGCGTCCTCCAGGGTGTATTGATACTGCGTGCGACTGATCCGGTTCTCTACCTGCAGGTCTTGAACGCCCTGCATGTACAAGGTGATCCCCTCCACCTGCGCCAGCTTGGGCTGCAGGCGCGCGATGATTTCATCCGCGCTCGCCCGGCGCTGGCTTCTCGGCTTCAGGGTGATCGACAGCCGGCCGCTGTTGGCCGTCGGGTTCGTCCCATCGGCGCCGATGAAGGACGCCAGGTTGGCCACATCCGGGTCGGCCATCACGACTTGTGCCAAGGCCCGTTGCCGCTCCATCATTCTCGGAAAGGAGACATCCGGAGCGGCCTCTGAGACACCCACGATCAAACCGGTGTCCTGCTGGGGGAAGAACCCCTTGGGGATGAGGATGAACAAAATGATCGTCAACACGAAAGTGGCGACGGTGACGATCAGCGTCGCTCGCTGGTGCTGCAGCACCCACTTCAGGCCGCGCTCGTAGCTTCCGATCATCCACTTGAAGAAGCGCTCCGAGGCCGCGTAAATCCGGCCGTGCCTGGCCTGGTGCGCTGGCCGAAGCAACTTGGCGCACATCGTCGGGGTGAGCGACAAAGACAACAGGGCGGAGACCACGATCGCTACGCTGAGCGTGACCGCGAACTCCCGAAACAGCCGGCCAATCACCCCGCCCATGAAGAGCAGCGGGATCAGCACTGCCACCAATGAAACAGTCAACGACACAATTGTAAAACCAATTTGCTTGGCACCCTTGAGCGCGGATTGCAACACGCCTTCGCCCGCCTCGATGTAGCGGGCGATGTTTTCGATCATCACGATCGCGTCATCCACCACGAATCCGGTGGAGATGGTCAGCGCCATCAGCGAGAGATTGTCCAGGCTGTACCCGAGCAGATACATCACCCCGAAGGTACCGATCAGCGAGAGCGGCACGGCGATTCCCGGAATCACCGTGGCCCACAGGTTTCTCAAGAAGAAGAAGATCACCACCACCACCAGGACGATGGTCAGCACCAGGGTGAATTGGACGTCGGCCACCGAGGCGCGGATGGTTTCAGTGCGATCGGTGATGATCGAAAGGTCGATCGACGGCGGAACCGATGACTTCAGCTGCGGCAGCAGGGCTTTGATTCGGTCCGCCACTTGAATGATGTTGGTGCCGGGCTGCCGTTGGACGTTGAGGATGATCGCGCGCTGGTCGTTGGCCCAGCCGGCGAGCTGCGAATTTTCGACCCCATCCACCACGTCCGCCACATCCTTCAAGCGAACCGGCGCGCCGTTCCGGTAGGAAATCACCAGCGGCCGGTAGGCAGCGGCGTTGAACAATTGATCGTCCGCTGCCAGGGTGTACGCCTGTTTTTCACCGTCCAGATTGCCTTTGGGCTGATTGACATTGGACTGCACCACCGCGGCGCGCACGTCTTCCATGCCCAGGCCGAGCCCCGCCAGGGCCGTCGGATCCGTTTGAATCCGGACCGCCGGCTTCTGCCCGCCGTTGAGGGTGACCAAACCCACGCCGCTGACCTGGGAAATCTTTTGCGCCAGAACCGAGTCCGCGTAATCGTCCACCTGGCTGAGCGGGAGGTTGGTTGAGCTCACGCTCAAAGTCAGGATCGGGGCATCGGCCGGATTGCTCTTGCTATAGGTGGGAGGAACCGGCAGCGTTCGCGGGAGCAGGTTGGAGGCCGCGTTGATCGCCGCTTGAACGTCCTGCTCGGCGGCATCGATGTCGCGCTCGAGGTCGAATTGGAGAGTCACCAGCGAGTTGCCGAAGCTGCTGGTGGAGGTCATCTGATTGAGCGACGGGATTTGACCAAACTGCCGCTCGAGCGGCGTGGTCACCGACGAGACCATGGTGGTTGGACTGGCGCCGGGAAGGCCGGTGGTCACCGTGATGGTCGGGTAGTCCACCTGCGGCAACGCCGCGACGGGCAGGAAGTGATAGCCCACCAGCCCGGCGAGCAGCAGCCCGATCATCAGCAGCGAGGTTGCGATCGGCCGGCGGATGAACGGCTCAGAGATGTTCACTCCGGCGCTCCCGCGGCGTCCTGCTCGCTCGAGGCCCCCGATCCTTCCGCATGCTGCGCCACTTTGTCGGCAAATTTCGGAGAGACCTTGGCTCCCGGCCGAAGCTTGTTCTGGCCCTCTGTGACTACCTGCTCGCCGGGGCGAAGCCCCTTCCTGATCACCGCGACGTCGCCCTCCGTCGTCCCCACCTCGATCGGGCGCGTCTCCACCGTTTTGTCCGCTTTGATCACGTACGCGAAGGTGCCGTTTGGTCCTCGTTGAACCACCGTGGCGGGAACGACGATCGCGTTCTTGTACGTGCTCACCATCACGCGCACCTTGACGAATTGGTTGGGCCAGAGGATGCGCTTCGGATTCGGAAAAATGGCCTTCAGCTTGATCGTCCCGGCGGTGGGATTGATCTGGTTGTCCACCAGCGCTACCTCGCCCGTGCCGAGCTTCAGCGAGCCGTCCCGGTTGTACGCGTCGGCGGCCAGTGGGTGCTGCGCCATCTGCTCCGCGATCAACGGCAGGTTATCCTCCGGGAGCGTCACCAACACCGCGACCCGATCGAGCGCGGTGATCACCACCAGACCGTTGGGGTCATTGGCGTGAATCATGTTTCCCTGGTCCACCAGCCGAAGCCCGGTGCGGCCGTCCAGTGGAGAGGTGATCCGCGTATAGCTGAGCTGCAGCCTGGCGTTGTCGACCGCGCTCTGGTCGGATTGCAGCGTTGCCTCCAGCTGCGCCACGGTTGCGGTCTGCTGGTCCAGCAAATCCTGGGCAATCAGGTTTTCTTGTCGCAGCGCTCGATACCGGGAGAGCGTGAGGCGAGCCTGCGCCAGCTGAGCCTGATCGCGCGCCAGGGCGGCGGACGACTGCCGCAGCGCGATTTCAAACGGGCGGGGATCCAGCTCGGCCAGCAGATCGCCCTTGCGCACCTCCTGGCCCTCCACGAACGCCACCTTGATCAACTGACCGTCGACGCGCGATTTCACCGTCACGGTATTGAAGGCGATCACCGATCCCAGCCCGTCGAGATTCATCGGCATGTCGCGCTGGCTCACCACGCCGGCGATGACCGGAACGGGGCGGCCCGCTCCTGGATTGCTCGCGTCGGGCGCTGCGGCGACGGTAGGCTTTCCCTTGAATGCGGTGCGCAGCGCCCAGGCTCCCAAGGCGATGACGACGACCAGGACGAGGATACCCAGCCATCGTTTTCGGGTCAGCGCCGGCATTCGACGGACCTTACGCCGTTTGCTCCATAGGGCAAAGCGCCGGAGCATCCGCTGCAGACTCGATTCATTTCAAAAAGTTGCAGTCGGCAGCAGGACGGTTTTTGGAGTCTAGAAACGAACGCTCGACGGAGCGCTTCCGCTTTGGAAATACGAGCTGCGCACTCTTGTCAACGAATGCAGTCGCACTGAATACAACTGTGGATCGCTCGCCATTCGTTACTCTTGACGAAACTGTTGCCAGCGACGCTGTCGACAAAGCTCCCGGTGCCCTTTAGAGCCGCCCGTCGGCCGTCTGCGACTCCGCGCGGCAGAACAGCGCGACATCGGGTCCAGCGTTCCCGTCCAGCTTCCATCCCTGCAAACGTCTTTGCAGCCGCTCCAGCAGCGCGCCGCTTGCACCCTGCACCAGGAGGAGGGGCCGCACCGGCCCGCCTCGCAGGCTGGCCAATAACTCGGAGGCCCGCGCCGAGGCCGCTGAAGCAAGGTTGAAGTGACCGTGGACGTCCTCGAACACCGCCCCTTCGCCGGCGCAGATCACAGCGCGAATCACGATGCCGTGCTGATGGGTCGTCCGAGCCACTTCGCGCGCAAACCGGGTCACCCCGATCAGCCCCTCGTCGGGTCGGGTGTGAAATGGCGGCCGCTCGAATGCAGCCAGCGCGAGCATCTCTCCCATCTGGGTGATCTGGGTCTGGTGAGGTTGGACGAAGGCCACTGCCTCCCGCGCCGCGCGACCGAAAAGCTCGTGAGCCGCACCGGGCTCCATCAGCGCGCCCCGCTCGGCGATCTCTCCCAGGTAGATCACGGCTCGGACCGCAGGCGCCGGCGGAGCATGGGCGAAACCGGCCGCACGGAGCGCTTGACGAAGCACCGGGCGCGGTGGCTCGGGCGTGAACCACAGCCGCAGCAGCTCCAGCTCGGCGGCGCTCTCCATGCCGCTCCGCTGAGCGAGAAGCTGGTCCACCAGCTCCATCGGCGAAGTCGCTGGCTGCCGTGCGCTCTCGAGCTTCGGCCGGCTGGCGCGCGCGTTCCAAAAGGGCAGCTGTGTCGGATCCGGCGCGACCGGGCTCAAACGCCCGGCGGAGGACGAGAGCAGATCGATTTCGTCGAGCCGCTCGTAGGTCAATCCGAAAACGGGCAGGAACAGCACGCGGCGGCGCAACATCGGGTCCGGCATGGGACCCGCGAGCACGGCGAGCGGGACGCGCAGGCACTCCTTGATTCGGTCGGCGAGCGCTCCGTCCGACAATCCCACCGCAGCGGGAGCGAGGAATCCCGCCTCGCGCCACTTCCTGGCCAGCGCGCGCACCTCGTCGCTCAGCAGCCGGAAGGCGTCGAACATCGAGGCCACGCGCTCCGCCTCGCCGAGCACCACCAGCACCAACTCCCGCAGCTCGGCTCGCACCGCCTCCAGGATCTCGAGGGCGATCCACCGCTCGAGCCCGTCGAAAGATAGCCGCGACACGTCCTCGGTCGAGAGCGCGCGCAGGGCGCTGCGAACGCTGACGTAGGTGGTTCCCTCGATGAACCAGGGCTCCCCGGAGACGCGCCCGCGAATCCGAGCCAGGTAGGAAGGCAGCGCCTTGCGCAGCTGGTGCCGCTTGGCCCACCAGTGCCGGGTGTGCGGCGCGTTTTCCGGCTCGCTTCGCCGCATCAGCTCCTGCTCGGATACCCGAGGGACCTCGGCGTACCCGCCGCAGAAGAGGCCAGCGACGATATGCGAGAGCGGACCGCCCACCGAGGTGGTGAACGCGACGGCGCCTCCTTCCCGGAAACCCGATCGCGGCCATGGCCCTTCCTTCACGTAGCGCTGGTCGCCGCAGAAGAGGTGGTGGGCCTTGTTCACCTGAACCAGCCCGGACGCGCCCAGGGCGTGACCGAAGCTCAGCAGCCCGCCAAAGGGATTCGGCCAGCCCTCGGCCATCCGCTCCGCGCTGCGCTCCCAGGAGAGGCCCATCGCCAGCAGGAAGGCCAGCTCGATGCTGGGGAAGGCATCGTGGGCGACGCCGAACGCACAGGAGAGGTACGACGAGAGCGGCAAGCGCGCGTCGTCCGCGGTGTCCGCCAGCGCCTCTCGAATGGCGGTGGCGAAGAGAAGCGGCGCCGCGCGCTGCACCAGGTTGGCATTGCTCGAGCCCTCCCCCACGCCGAGCACCTCCGTGACGGGTGCCGCCCGGTAGCGCGGACCGCGGCCAGCCGCGACGCGCGAGACCAGCTCTTCGTCCGAGGTAATGATCGTCGCCGCCGCGCCACAGCACGGCGCGGCGATGTCGCTGGCGTCGAAATAGGGGGTGCGACGGGCGATCCGCTTGAAGGGCCTGCCCGCGGCGATGCCGGCGGGATAGTACGCCCCCGCCTGGAACTTTCGAGTTCCCACCCTGGAGAGGAATCCTTCGACGTCGTCGCGCGACAGGCCCAGGTTTCTGCGAAAGCCGTCCATCAGCAGGTCGCCGACCGCGAGCATGTCCAGCCCGAGCGCCTGATCCACCTCCCCGAGCACGGTGCGGATCTGATACTGCGAGGCGTATCCCGAAGGGAGAATCTGGCCGGCGACGACCAGGATGGTGACCGGCCGCTCCTCGTTTCGCGCCGTGCGCACCGCCTGAGCAAAGGCCCACGCGCCGCTGTCGGAGGTGCCGACCACGTACTGGGCCACCACGCGACGCGACAGCCGCAAGATGGCGCGCAACGCCTGCGGAACCAGCCCGATGTTCATCTTCTCGTTGGGGTCCAGCCCCGGCATCGAGGTGACGTACAGGTGGGTGATCGCATCGCGCGTCCGCTGGTAGTCGCCGCCGGCGAGCTGATGGAGCGAGGTCAGCGCTCGATGGGCCGAGGACGCGAACAGGTCGACGAGGCCGATCGGCGATGCGAGCCCGAAATCGCGCCGCCAGTCCTCCGGCGTGGCGCGCCCATCCTCGCTCCGATTGGGGAAGCGGAAGAACAGCGCGGTGACCTCTTCATCGGACAGCGGCGGATGCGGCTCGGAGAGAAAATCCCGCCCCCGCCGTTCGGCAGGCAGGTGGCGCGGGTTGGCGGAGTACTCGCCGGCAACCACGAAGACGCGGCGTCGCATGGGGCCTGGTTACAACACGGCGGCACGGCGATCCAGCTCTCGTCTACGGAGAGACGCTGGTGACGTACTGGAGCTGTCCGTCTCGCACCTGCAGCACGACGGCCGGCTTGACGGCGTTCCGGTTCTCGTCGAGCGTGATCTTCCCACCCACTCCTTCGAAGTCCTTTGTCTGACTGATCGCCAAGCGGATCGACGGGCCCGACAGATCCGGCGCGCGTCGCATGGCGGCAATGGCTACCTGAGCGGCGTCGTAGCCCAGCGCCGCCGGCGAGTCCGGAACTGTCCTGTATGCCGCTTTGTAGTCCGCCAGGAACTTCTGCACCTTCGGAGCGGGATTGTCGGGCGAGTAATGGTCGGAGAAATAGCTGCCCTCCAACGCGCGGCCGCCCAGCTCGAAAAGCTTGTCGGATCTCCAGCCGTCGCCGCCGAGCAGCGTGGCCTTGATCCCCAACTGGCGGGTTTGGCGCGCGATGATCCCCGCGTCGGTGTAGTAGCCGGGTATGTAGATTGCGTCCGGCTTGCGCCCCTTGATCGCCGTGAGCTGCGAGCGGAAATCCGTGTCGCCCTTCGCGTACGCTTCTACCGCCACGATGGTGCCGCCCATCTGGCGAAACGCGCGGGTGAAGTACTCGGTCAGCCCGAGCGAGTAATCGCTCTTCTGATCCTCTAGCACCGCGGCGGTGTTGGCCTTGAGGTGCTCGCGAGCGAACTTGGCCATCACCAGCCCCTGGAAGGGATCGATGAAGCAGACGCGAAAGATGTAGTCGCCCACCTGCGTCACCTTGGGATTGGTGGAGGTGGGGCTGATCATCGGCACCTGAGCGGGCTGCGCTTTCCGGGCCATCGCCAGTGAGTTGCTGGAGGCCTCCTCCCCCAGGATCAGCTTCACCCGATCCTGGGTGATCAGTCGCGTTGCCGCGTTCGCCGCTTCCTCGGGCTTGCTCTGATCGTCGTAGACCCTCACCGCGATCTTCTTCCCCTTTACCCCACCTTCCGCATTGGCCTGGGCAATGGCCAGCTCAATCCCGTTGCGCGCGGAGATGCCAAAGGAGGCCTCCGCGCCGGTGAGCGAGCCGACCTCGCCGATCAGGATGCCATCCGCGTCCACGGCAGCGTCAGGCTGCGCGGCAAGTCCTCCGGTCTTCCTGTCGCAGGCGGCCAGCGTGGCAAGCCCGGCGGCCAGCGCAAAGAGTATCCGGCCCATCCAATCCTCGCGGAAAACCAGGTCGAGCGGAGTTTCTAGGGAGCAACGGCGGGCCGGGTCAAGCAATCCCTCGGCGAGAATGCTGCACTCGGCGCCCGATGAGTTACGCTTAACCCCAGCAATGAATGACACACCCGGCCGAACCAACTTTTTGACCGAGATCATCGAGGCCGATCTGGCTGCCGGGAAGAATCGTGGTCAGGTGGTCACCCGATTCCCTCCCGAGCCGAACGGCTTCCTCCACATCGGGCACGCCAAGTCCATCGTGCTGAACTTCGGTCTCGCTCGCCAGTATGCCGGCCGGGCGCACCTGCGCTTCGATGACACCAATCCAACCACGGAAGAAGAGGAATACGTCGAAGCGATCGAGGAGGACGTTCGCTGGCTGGGTTACGACTGGGCGGAGCACCTCTACTACGCATCCGACTTCTTCGAGCAGATGTACGAGTGCGCGTTGCGGTTGATTCAGGCCGGCAAAGCCTACGTGGACAACCAAAGCGTGGACGCCATCCGCGAGAACCGCGGCAGCTTCGAACGCCCGGGTGTCGACAGCCCATTCCGCAGTCGCAGCGTGGAAGAGAACTTGAGCCTGTTTCGCGCCATGCGGGAGGGCAAGTTCGAAGACGGCGCGTGCGTGCTGCGGGCCAAGATAGACATGTCGCATCCGAATCTTTTGATGCGGGATCCGCTGCTCTATCGGATCCGCCACGCCCATCATCACCGGACCGGCGACAGGTGGTGCATCTACCCGATGTACGACTACGCCCATCCGCTGGAGGACGCATTCGAAGGGGTGACCCACTCCTTCTGCACCCTGGAGTTCGAGAGCAATCGAGAGCTCTACGACTGGGTCCTCGACAATCTGGGGCCCTGGGATCCGAGGCCGCGCCAGTATGAGTTTGCTCGCCTGGCGCTTGGCTACACCGTGGTGTCGAAACGAAAGCTGCTTCAGCTGGTGAGCGAAGGCCATGTGTCGGGATGGGATGATCCTCGCATGCCCACCATCGCCGGCATGCGTCGGCGCGGCGTACCGCCGGAGGCAATCCGGGATTTCGCCGAGCTGATCGGCGTCGCCAAAAACAACAGCGTGGTGGACATCGGCAAGCTGGAGTTCGCCATTCGCAATGATCTCGAGCGGCGCGCGCCCAAGGCGATGGCGGTGCTCAACCCGTTGAAGGTGAAGATCACCAATTGGCCAAAGGACCGAATTGAACAGCTGGAGATCCCCTGGTTTCCCGGCGAGCCGGATCGAATGGGTGCGCGGAAGGTGCCTTTCGGCGCCGACCTTTTGATCGAGCGCGAGGACTTCGCCGAGAAGCCGCCCAAGGGCTGGAAGCGACTCTCTCCGGGAGGAGCCGTGCGGCTGATCGGCGCGTACGCCATCCACTGCGATGAGGTGGTGCGCGGAGCCTCCGGCGAGATCTTAGAGCTTCGCTGCAGCTATGATCCGCAGCCCGAAGGCGGCGCAGCACCCCAGCGTTGGAAAACATCGGCGGCGTTGCACTGGGTTCACGTCGATCAGTCCGTGTCGGCGGAGGTGCGGCTCTACGATCGGCTCTTCACGGTCGAGCAACCGGACGCAGAAGGCGACTTCTTGAAGCATCTCAATCCTGAATCGCTGGTGGTGATGACGGGCGCTCGCGTCGAACCGGCAGTCGCGACAGCTCTTGCGGACACTCGCTTCCAGTTTCTCAGGCAAGGCTACTTCGTCGCCGATCCCGATTCGCGTCCAGGAAAATTGGTGTTCAACCGGGTGATCGGCCTCAAAAACACCTGGGCGAGCAAGGCCGCGGCGGACAACAAACCCACTGAGCGAAGCGATTCCGCGAAGGCTAAGCCGCGCGCGCAACCCACCACCGCGAGGAAGGGACGCGCGGAGGCTCGCGCCCAGGTGCGCGCTGGAACGCCGGCGCTAACCGAGCGGTTCGAGCGATATCAAAAACAGCTCGCCGTGCCGACCGAGCTGGCCGACCTTCTCACCGGGGATCTGGAATTGGCCACGTTCTTCGACGCGGCCATCGCGGCGCATCCGCGCGCCGAGAACGTCGCCAAGTGGCTGCTGAACGATTTGCTTGGGCTGCTCAAAGACAAGAGCCTGAGCGCCCTGCCCTTCACCCCTGCGGACTTCGGTCGCCTGGTGGCGCTGGTGGACGCCGGGCGGATCACCCAGGCGGCGGGCAAGACCGTGCTCGCCGCGATGGTGGAGGGCGGCGGCGATCCGCAGCAGCTGGTCCGCGAGCTGGGTCTGGAGAAGCTCGTCGACCGCGCCGCGATCGAGGCCGCGGTATCCAAGGTTCTTCAATCGCAGGCGGCGGAAGTCGCTCGCTACCGGGCGGGAGAGAAGAAGCTGTTCGGCGTATTGATTGGCGCGGCGATGCGCGAGACACAGGGCGCCGCCGATGCAGCCGCGGTGCGGAAAGTGTTGACTGAGAAATTGGACTGAGTCGGTTTCACCGGAATCTTCGCGGGTCAATCGTGTATTTCTTGATCTTGTAGTGAATGATCCGCTCCGTGCTGTTGAGCAGTCGCGCCACCTTGGCCCGGTTGCCCCGGGCAGTCTTCAACGCGTCTAAAATCAAATCCTTCTCGTATTGCTCCACCGCCTCGCTCAATGAGGAGCTCATCTGCGTGCCGGATGCTTCCGCGGTCTGCAGCGTGGGCGGCAGATGGTGACCGTGAATCACGTTTCCGTCGCAGACCACCGCCGCGCGTTCGATGGTGTTTTCCAGCTCGCGGACATTCCCCGGCCAGTGATAGCTGACCAGCATGTCAATGGCCGGAGTGGAGATCCGCCGGATGTCTTTACCGTGCTCTCGCCCGTATTTTTCCAGGAAGTGGTCCGCCAGCAACATGATGTCTGACTTTCGCTCCCGCAGCGAAGGCACGAAAATCGTGAATACGTTGATTCGATAAAAGAGATCCTCGCGGAAGGTGCGGGCGGCCAACGCTTCTTCCAGATTCTTGTTGGTGGCGACGATCAGGCGCACGTTGACCTTGATCGTATCGGTGCCACCCAGTCGCTCGATTTCCCGTTCCTGCAGAGCGCGAAGCAACTTGACCTGAGTGGAGAGATTGATGTCTCCAATCTCGTCCAGGAACAGGGTTCCCCCTTCCGCCAATTCGAAGCGACCCTTCTTGCGAGCCTGGGCGCCGGTGAATGCGCCCTTCTCGTAGCCGAACAGCTCCGATTCGATCAGGGTCTCCGGCAGCGCGGCGCAGCTGACCTTGACGAAGGGTTTCTTCGCGCGCAGCGAATTGTAGTGGATGGCATGGGCGATCAGCTCCTTGCCGGTCCCCGATTCACCGCGGATCAACACCGTGGTGTTGGTCGCTGCCACCTGCGAGATCTGCTCGTACACTTGGCGCATCGGCCCAGTGGTTCCAATGATGTTCGAAAAATCGTAGCGCTGCTTGAGCTCCTGGCGAAGATGGATGTTTTCATCGAGCAGGCGCTGGCGCTCGGCTTCGATGGCGCGATGAACCTTGACCCCCTGAGCGATCATCGAGGCCACCACGCGCAAGAACCGGGTCACCCCGTCGTACTCTCGGCGCGGGTCAAATTCCAGATCCACGCCGAGGGTGCCCACCGCCTTCTTGTTCAAGATGATCGGCACGCAGATAAAGGTCAGCTCCGGGCCTTGGATGGTTTTTCGCTGCACCGCCCGGTTCAAGAACAGCGGCTCGCGGCTGATCCGGGGCACCACCACCGGCTTGGCGCTTTGAACCACGCGGCCGGTGATCCCTTCGCCCAGCCGGTAACGCGCCCGCTGCCCTTCGGTGGTGATGCCGATGGCAGCCTCGATGGAAAGGTCCCGCGTCTCCGCGTTGAGCAGCGTCACCGCGCCGCGGAGCACCCGATGGTCGCGCTCCAGCTTTTCCAGCACGCGGATCAGCGCGCTCTTGAGATCCAGGGTGCTGGAGAAGGCCTGGCTGACCTCCAGCAGGGTGCTCAGATTCTGAATCTCCCCGGAGGGAATTTCGCGCGCCGGTCTCAGAGCGACAAATTTGTAGTGAGTCTGTTCGAAAAGGTCAACCTTGTTGGAGCGCTCGGACGAAGGCCAAAGGACCCGGCGCCTCGATCTTCCCTCGAATGCGTCCGATCCAGGGCGTCGCGCGGATCGCTCCCGGTTTGCGCGTCTGCCAGCCTGAGGTTCGGCGCTCCGAGCTGCAAACTTCATACAATCCTGTCAGACAGCGATAGCAAATAAAACAAAAATGTCGACTAAGCTGCCGCGCCGTCGACCGCGACCGCGCCGCGGCGCAACTCTTTCCCGAGATATTTCGGTCAATTGCTTTCCGGAAGCCACGTCATCCGACGTGGCTTCGTCCTTGCACCGGGGCGTCGCGCGGATCGGACTGGATCCGGTCGGGGAAAGGAGGCGGTTGCATCGCGCGCGCAGCAGGTGGTCGGTGGAGCTCCGGAGCCGCTCGGCATCTCGGGTCACCGCCCCTGCGCGCTTCGATGCCAAATCGCCCATGTCCCCCTGCAGCTGCTGACGATCACCTGATGATTGGAATTGAATAATGGAGCCTTTGGCACTGCCGCGGAGCTGGCCGTACAACCTCGGTCCCTTGTCTCGGATTCCGCTCGGCGAGGGCAAGGCGTTCGCAGTAGCCGGGCGGCTGGTGGCGATCTTTCGCGCCAAGAACGGGAGATTGTTCGCAACACAAGCCAATTGTCCCCACCGGAGGGGCCCGCTGGCCGATGGCACGGTGGGTGGAGCCCATCTGGTCTGTCCAATGCATGGATTCAAGTTCGATCTGAGCAGCGGGCGGCCGCTGGGAAACGATTGCTCTGCACTCAAGACCTATACGGTCCAGGTAAACGAACGAGGCGAAATCCAGCTTCATCTCGAGCATCGCTGAGCAAACCCTCCGACGCGCCGGCTCAGAACGAGCTGCACCGGGCAGAGGATGGCCGCGAGACAAAAGTCGCGGAGAGCAATTGCGCGGCGCACCGGTTTGGCTAGGGTTGCACCGGACGAACGGCCAAGCGAGGAGCGCTGATGCTGCGACGGAGAAAGGACTATGCGTCTCTCGTCACGGAGTTCTCCTGGGACGTTCCGCAGCGTTTCAATATCGGAAGCGCGGTAGCCGAGCAGCAACGCTCGGATGCGCTGGCGCTGATCGAGGTGCTGGCGGATGGCGGTCGGCGCGACTGGCGGTTCGGCGACGTGCTCGCGGCTGCCAACCGGCTCGCCAACGGTTTGATCGCGCTCGGCGCGCGGAGGGGCGATCGCGTCGGGATCATGCTCGCGCAGTCCGCCGCATGCGCCATCTCGCACGTGGCCATCTACCACGCCGGTTTGGTTGCCGTGCCGTTGTTCGGCCTCTTCGGGCCCGACGCGTTGCAGTTTCGGCTCTCCGACTGCAGCGCGCGCTTCCTGATCGCCGACTTGGAATCGCTCTCCAAGCTTCAGGAGATCCGCGATCAGTTACCGGCGCTGGCCGAGGTTGTCGTGGTGGGCGGGCGCGGCGAGAGGGGCACGGTCGGCTTCGAGAACATGCTCAAGGCGGGGTCTGCTACCTTCCAGGCAATCGACACCGCCGCCGACGATCCCGCCTTGATCATCTACACCTCCGGCACCACCGGTCCACCCAAAGGAGCGCTCCATGGCCATCGCGTGCTGCTCGGCCACCTTCCAGGAGTCGAGCTGCCGCACGATTTCTTTCCGCAGCCTGGCGATTGCTTCTGGACTCCAGCCGACTGGGCGTGGATCGGCGGATTGCTCGACGTGCTGCTGCCGTCCTGGTTTCACGGCGTGCCGGTGGTGGCGCATCGGATGACAAAATTCGATCCAGAACGCGCGTTTGATCTGATGTCGCGCCACGGCGTGCGGAATGTTTTCTTGCCACCGACTGCGGCCAAGCTGATGCGCCAGGTGCCGCGGCCCAAGTCGCCCCCGCGGCTGCGAAGCGTGGCGAGCGGAGGCGAGACGTTGGGCGCGGAGTTGCTCGACTGGGGCCGCGCTGTCTTCAACCTGACCATCAACGAGTTCTATGGGCAGACCGAGTGCAATCTGGTGGTGGGGAATGATGCCGCGCTGTTTCCGGTGAAGCCCGGCTCGATGGGACGAGCGATCCCAGGCCATCAGGTTGCAGTGGTCGACGACGAAGGCCGACCGCTGCCCTCCGGCGAAATGGGTACGATTGCAATTCGCCGGCCCGACCCGGTGATGTTTCTCGGTTACTGGAATCGACCCGATGCGACGGCTGCCAAATTTGCCGGCGATTGGCTGATGACCGGAGATCAAGGTCGGGTGGACGAGGACGGCTATCTCTACTTTGCCGGGCGCGACGACGACCTGATCACTTCCGCCGGCTATCGCATCGGCCCAGGCGAGATCGAGGACTGTCTGCTCAAGCATCCCGCGGTGGCGATGGCAGCCGTGATAGGCGTGCCGGACCCGGTGCGAACCGAAGTCGTCAAGGCATGTTTGGTGTTGAAGCCCGGCTTTCCCGCCAGCGAGTCGCTCAAGGCCGAATTGCAGGAGTTCGTCCGCGCACGACTCGCGGCTCACGAGTACCCTCGAATTGTGGAGTTTCGCGACTCGTTGCCGCTCACGGCTACGGGAAAGATCATTCGGCGCGTGCTGCGCGACGAATCGATCCCGGGCAGCGGTTGATCGCGTCTACCGTATCCGCCACGTTGTCGCTCAGCTCGATTGCGAAACGAGAAGCACCCGCCCCTGGACCGCGGCGCGGGGCGGCCCGGAAAGTCGGCGCCCGGAGGATTTGTGCTTCCTGAAATCCTGGAACCATGCCTACGTTTTGAAGCCTTGCCGAGGAGCCGAGCGTGTCGCATGCCTCTCCCCTTCTACAGGTTCGGACGCTCACCGCGCGCTTTGGCGGCGTGGTCGCGTTGGAGAAGGTCGATTTTTCGCTCGAGAAGGGCACCATCACCGGTCTGATCGGCCCGAATGGAGCCGGCAAGACCACGCTGTTCAACTGCCTGAGTCGTTTCCACGCTCCGGAGTCCGGCGAGCTGCTGTTCGAGGGAGCCTCGCTGCTTCGGTTCCCTGCCCACCGGATCGCCGAATTGGGAATCGGACGAACGTTTCAGAACCTGGCGCTCTTCCCAACTTTGACGGTGCTGCAAAACGTGATGGTGGGAACGCACGCTCGCACGCGCAGCGATCTGGTCAGCAGTGCTCTGCGGCTGCGCTGGGTCACTCGCGAGGAGCGACGATCGCGCGAGAGAGCCATGGAAGTGATCGCCTTCCTCGGGCTGGATGGGGTCAAAGATCTGCCGGCCGCGGGCTTGCCTTTCGGCACGCTGAAACGAGTAGAGATGGCCCGGGCGCTGGCCAGCGACCCGAAGCTGGTGCTCCTCGATGAACCCGCTGGAGGTCTCAATCACGAGGAGGTGGCCAGCCTGGCCCAGCTCATCCGGAGCTGCCGCGACCGACGCAATTTGACGGTGCTTCTGGTCGAGCACCACATGAACCTGGTGATGCAGGTCTCCGATCGCGTCGTGGTGCTGAACTTCGGACGGAAGATCGCTGAAGGAGTCCCCGCCGAGGTACAGAGGAATCCCGAGGTTGTCCGCGCTTATCTGGGGACCCCTCGCGCATGAGCGCCCTTTTGGAATTGAGAGGGGTAGAGGCATTCTACGGCGAAATCAAGGTCCTGCACGGGCTCGATCTGTGTGTCGGCGAGGCCGGAATCACCGCGCTGCTCGGCGCCAACGGAGCCGGCAAGACCACCGTGCTGCGAGCGGTGTGCGGGATGGTTCGCATCTGCGGCGAGGTAGCGTTTGACGGCGCGTCGATCGCCGGAAAACCGACGGAGGAAATCGCGCGCCTCGGCATCGCCCACGTGCCGGAGGGCCGCGCCACTTTCGCTTCTATGACGGTGGAGGAAAATCTCCGGCTCGGCGCGCATGCGCGCAAAGATCGCGCGAACCTCCCGGCCGATCTGGAACGCATCTACGGTGCTTTTCCCGTGCTGGCCGAGCGCCGCCGCCAGGTATCTGGAACCTTGAGCGGGGGCGAGCAGCAGATGCTGGCCCTGGCGCGTGCGCTTCTGTTGCGCCCGAGGTTGCTGCTTCTCGACGAGCCGTCGCTCGGTGTCGGGCCGCTGATCGTCGCGGAAATCTTTCGGATCGTGAAGGAGATCAACCAGCAACAACGCGTGAGCGTGCTGCTGGTGGAACAGAATGCGTCGTTGGCCCTGGACCTGGCGGACCACGTCTACCTGCTGGAAACCGGGCGCGTGGTTGCCGCGGGCCCGTGCGCCACGCTGAAGGGCGACGACACCGTTCGCCGATCGTACCTGGGATATTGATTCGTTCACGAGGCGGCATGGATGCTTTTCTACAGCAGATCGTCTCCGGGCTGGCCAGCGGCGGCATCTACGCGCTGGTCGCGCTCGCCCTGGTGATGACGTACCTCGCCACCAACGCGGTGAACTTCGCTCAGGGCGAGATGGCGATGTTTTCGACATACCTCGCCTGGTCGATGATCCAGGAGGGCCTGCCCTATTGGCTCGCGTTCTTCGCCACGCTGGTGATCGCGTTCCTCGGAGGAATCGCCATCGAGCGCGCGATTCTGCGCCCGGTGGAGCGCGCTCCGGTGCTGGCCATCACCATCGTCACCATCGGGCTGTTCGCAATCTTCAACAGTTTGGCGGGCTGGATCTTCACATACACGATTCAGCCCTTTCCCAGCCCGTTTCCCTCCGAGCCGATCCGCTTGAGCGGCGTCGTGCTCAGCGCCCACAGCCTTGGCTCGTTGGCGGTGACGCTGGCGCTTCCGATGTTGCTTTATGCCTTTTTCCGCTACACCAGCCTCGGCCTGGCCATGCGCGCGGCGGCTCAATACCCGGAAGGCAGCCGCCTGGTGGGCATTCGCGTGGGCTGGATGCTCGCCCTGGGCTGGGGCCTGGCCGCGACCCTTGGCGCCGTGGCCGGGATCTTGATCGCGCCGGTCCTCTTCCTGGAGCCAAACATGATGGGCGGCATCCTGATCTACGCCTTCGCCTCCGCGACGCTGGGCGGGTTCACCAGCCCGGTCGGCGCCGTGATCGGGGGTTTCCTGGTGGGCATCATCGAGAACCTGGCCGGAACGTACATCCGATTCATCGGCACTGATCTGAAGCTCACCGTGGCGCTGGCGATCATCGTGCTGGTCTTGATTTTCAAGCCCAGCGGTTTGTTCGGCCGCGCCCATGCGCAGCCTACGTAACCAAGGAAAAGGCGCGTGAGCATGCAGAGACTGGAGGAGTTGAATCAAGCGCAGCCAACCGGGATCCTATCTCCGCGCCGAGCGACCCGCGAAATCTGGAAGAGGATGGGGGCACTTGCCCTGGCGATCCTCGCCTGCGCGCTGCCTTTCTTGAGCAGCGACTATTCCCTGTTTCAATACAGCCAGGTCTTCGCCTACGCCATCGCGCTGATCGGATTGAACATCCTCACCGGCTACAACGGGCAAATTTCCCTCGGGCACGGCGCCTTTTACGCCGTGGGCGGCTACACCACGGCCATCCTGATGGAGCGATGGGCGATCGGCTACGGTTGGACGCTCCCCGCCTCCGGCATCCTCTGCTTCCTGGTCGGTTTCTTGTTTGGTCTTCCGGCGCTGAGGCTGGCTGGAACTTATCTCGCTCTTGCTACGTTTGCGCTTGCTCTGGCGGTGCCCCAGATCTTGAAACATTTCGATCGCTGGACCGGTGGCTCGCAGGGGATCGTGGTGGCCAAGCCGGACGCGCCGCTGGGACTTCCCCTCAATCCCGATCAGTGGCTCTACTTTCTCACCTTTGCCATTCTCCTTCTGCTGATGCTGGTGGCCTGGAACCTCCTGCGAGGAAGAATCGGGCGCGCCATCGTCGCCATCCGCGACCATCCGGTCGCCTCCCTGGCCATGGGCGTCAACAACCCGCTCTACAAATCGCTCTGCTTTGGGCTCAGCGCCTGCTACACCGGATTGGCCGGGTCCCTCTCGGCGCTCGCCGTCGGCTTCGTGGGGCCGGACAGCTTCAACGTCTTTCTTTCGATCAGCTTGCTGGTCGGCGTCGTGGTGGGCGGGCTTGCTTCGATCTCCGGTGCGATCCTGGGAGCGGTGTTCATCCAATTCATGCCCAGCGCTGCGCACGCGATCTCCAAGGCTGCGCCGTGGGCGGTCTACGGGGCTGCGCTTGTCCTGTGCATGCACGTCATGCCGGGGGGCGCGGTGGGGCTGTTGCGAAAGGTCGGGCGGTGGCTGGAGCGCCGTCTGCAAAGTCAATGACTGAACGGCCCACTGTCTCGATCCACAGGGCGTCGCCCGCTGATGCCGAAGGCATTCTCGATCGCTTGCGCGCGGCGTTTGCGATGTATCAAGACACTTATACGCCGGCCGCCTACCAGGACACGGTCTTGATCCGCGACACGATAAACCAGCGCCTGCTGGAGATGTCCGTTTTTGTTGCAGCGACGGAAGCGCGCGAGATCGTGGGGACGATTGGCTGCAAGGTGACCGGCAATGGGGAGGGCCACCCTTTCGGGATGCCCTTGTTTGAGTACGTCAAGGCGCTGTAGCGCCGCCGGGCAAGCGCTGGAAACAATAGATTCAGCGGAAAGAAGACTGGACAAAGATGCCGGAAAGGACTTTAGAGAGGCCGTCCGCATTGGGAGGAACCATGTTCGCAAACAAGAGCGTTTCGCGATTCGCATTGACCGTCACCCTTGCTATCGCCGCCATTTGTCTGTGCTCGGCGAGCCCCGCCTTCGCCGCCGATCCCGGGGTCACCGACAAGGAAATCAAGATCGGCAACATCATGCCCTACAGCGGTCCGGTCTCCGCCTACGGGACGATCGGCAAGGGCCTCGCTGCGTATTTCAAGAAGGTGAACGAGGAGGGAGGCATCAACGGCCGCAAGATCAACTTCATCAGCTACGATGACGCCTACCAGCCGCCCAAGGCGGTGGAACAAGCTCGTCGGCTGGTCGAGCAGGATCAGGTGCTGTTTCTGTTTCAGCCCCTGGGCACGCCATCCAATACGGCAATCTGGAAATACATGAATGACAAACACGTTCCGCAACTATTCGTGGCATCCGGCGCGACCAAGTGGGGCGACCCGCAGGGGCATCCCTGGACGATGGGTTGGCAGCCCACTTACCAAACCGAAGCGCATATCTATGCCCAGTACCTGCTCAAAACGAAGCCAAACGCCAAGGTGGCGGTGCTGTTGCAGAACGATGATTTTGGCAAAGATTACCTGAAGGGCTTCAAAGACGCCCTCGGCGATGCCGCTGCAAGGATGATCGTTGCCGAGCAGACCTACGAGCCAACGGACCCCACGGTGGATTCGCAGATGGTGAACTTGAAGAACAGCGGCGCCGACGTGTTTCTCAATGTGACGACGCCTAAATTCGCCGTACAAGCCCTTCGCAAAGCCGCCGACCTGGGCTGGAAGCCGACGCAGTTTCTCACCAATGTCTCCACCTCGATCGCAACGGTGATGAAACCGGCGGGCGTCGAGGCCTCGAAGGGGGTCATCTCTGCCTTCTATCTCAAAGACTACGACGATCCCCAGTGGAAGGACGATGCGGGCACGAAGGATTGGCTAGCCTGGATGAAAAAGTATTATCCAGACGGAAGCTTGCATGACCAGTTCAATATTTATGCTTACAGCGTATCGCAGACATTGGTTCACGTGCTGAAGCAGGCAGGAAAGGAGCTCAGCCGCGGTAACGTGATGAGACAAGCGGCGAACATCAAGGACCTCACACTGCCCATGCTTCTACCGAGTATCAAAATCAACACCAGCCCGAGTGACTTCTTCCCGATTGAGCAGGAGCAACTCGGTCGCTTCGACGGTGAGCGCTGGGTGCTGTTTGGCGAGATGATTGACGGCAGCGGCAACAAGATCAGCCGAAACTAGCTGCGAAGCCTGTCGACCGATTCACAACCCCGTGCTGTCCAGTGACGTGCTCAAATGCTCGCTCAAGCCAATTGATCCGCGCGACTATTCACAGGGTTTGTCGAGGGAACAGTTGGCGCGATTGAACGCTGTCTTTCCTGACGGCGTTTGTGATTACACCCGCCCGGGAATCGAGCAGCAGCCCATCCTCGACACTTGGCTTTCGTAGTAGCGGGCAGCTATCGGGCCTGCGCCAGATAGTCCATCGCCGCGGCGACGCCCCCGGGGCGGTACGGGACGCCGGCCGATCGCAGGCCCATCTCGACGCCGGCGAGCGTCCCGCACAGCATCAGGTCGTTGAAATGTCCGAGGTGACCGATGCGGAAGAGCTGACCCTTTTGCTTTCCGAGGCCCTGGCCCAGCGAGAGATCGAAGCGCTCGAGGATCACCGCGCGCAACCGATCCGGGTCGTGACCCTCGGGCATGCGCACCGCGGTGAGCGAGCTCGAGTGCTCGCGCTCGTCGAGCGGGTTGAGCTGTAAACCCCAGGCGCGCACCGCTCGCCGAGTCGCCTCGGCGTGGCGAGCATGCCGCGCCAGCACCTGCTGGAGCCCTTCCTCCTCTAGCATCAGAAGGGCCTCGCGCAGGCCGTAGAGCAAATTGGTGGCCGGCGTGTACGGGAAGTAGCCGCTCTCGTTGGCCTGCAGCATCGCCTGCCAGTCCCAGTATGACCGACCGAGGCGCGCCTTCTTGGACTCTTCGAGCGCGCGAGCGGAAACGGCGTTGAAGGAGAGTCCCGGCGGCAACATCAGCCCCTTCTGTGACCCCGACACGGTGACGTCGACGCGCCACTCGTCGTGTCGATAGTCAATGCAGGCGAGCGACGAGACAGTGTCCACCAAAAAGAGCGCGGGGTGTCGCGCCCGATCGATCGCCGCCCTCACCTCCGGGACGCGCGAGGTGACGCCGGTGGAAGTCTCGTTGTGCACCACGGCTACCGCCCGAATCGCCTGCTGAGCGTCGGCGGCCAGCCGCGCTTCGATCTCCGCCGGATCGACGCCATGCCGCCAATCGCCCGGGATGACTTCCACGGAAAGATCGAGCCGCTCCGCCATCGCCTTCCACAGCGAGCTGAAGTGGCCGGTCTCACAGATTAGGATTCGGTCGCCCGGCGAGAGCGTGTTGACCAGCGCGGCCTCCCAGGCCCCCGTGCCCGAAGCGGGAAAGATGATCACCGGCCCCGCCGTTCGGAACACCTTGCGCAGGCCGGCGAGGACCTCGCGCGCAAGCACCGCGAAGTCCGGACCGCGGTGATCGATCGTCGGCCGATCGATCGCGCGCAGGACGCGATCGGGCACGTTGGTCGGACCGGGAATCTGCAGAAAGTGACGCCCGCTTCGGAAAGCCATGAACCACCTCTTGGAGTGCATAGTATCCATCGGAGATGGACCGCACTATAAGTGTCCGCCCCCAGGAGAATTGCGATGCAAAAACCGAAGACCGACATTCACGGCAATCAAGCGGTGATTGCCAATCGCCCGATGGTCCGTCGACAATTCATTCAGCTGGGCGTCGGGGTGATCGGCGCGGCAGCTTTGGACGTCTTCCCGTCATCGGCGCTCGCCGCGGAGGCTTCGGAAGAGGAGAAGCTCTACGCGGAAGCGAAAAAAGAGGGCAAGGTCGTCTGGTGGACCTCCCACTATGCTCTCAGCGCAGCGGAAGCCGTGCGCGACGCGTTCACCGCCAAGTACCCCGGCATTCAGGTGGAGTTCATCCGCCAGACTGCTCAGGTGATCTATCAGCGGCTGAGCCAAAACCTCAAAGCGCGCGTCCGCGAGTTGGACGTCTTCGCCAGCACCGACGAAGCGCATTACACCACGCTCAAGAGCCAGGGCGTTCTCGCGGCGTATACCCCGTTGGGGATTTCGAATCTGCCGAAGACATTCCAGAACCTCGATCCCGATCGCACCTATCACGTGGGCGCGCTCGGGCTGGTGCTGATCAACTACCGGGCCAAGCTGGAGAAGCCGCCCCAGAAGTGGACCGAGCTTCTGGACGACAAGTGGCAGGGGAAGATCACGCTCGGCCACCCCGGTTTCTCCGGTTACGTGGGCAACTGGGTGGTGGCGCTCGGGGACAAATACGGTTGGGATTACTTCACCAAGCTGGCCAAGAACAAACCAAAGATCGCCCGGTCGATCTTCGACACCGTCACGGACATCGTCAGCGGAGAGCGCCAGGTGGGTGCGGGCCCGGACAACAACTCGCTGGAGAGCAAGGCGAAGGGCAACCCGATCGAGATCCAGTTCCCCAGCGACGACTCGATCCTGATCGCATCGCCCGTGGCCATTCTCAAAGACGCGCCGCATCCGAACGCCGCAAAGCTGTTCGAGAGCTTTTTTTACACGCGCGAGTATTCACAGACGATGGCCAAGACCTTCAACTACCCGCTGCGCAGCGACGTCGCCCCGCCGAGCGGAGTTCCACTGGACAAGGTGAAATGGTATCGGAATAAAGCCGACCGGCTCGAGAAGGCGATTCCCGACGCGGTCGCCAAATGGCGCGAGACCTTCGGAGTCTGACGGTGCCGAACGAAGTGCCGATCGCGGCTGCGCCTCGCCTGCAGGCGCAGGGCCGACGGCTGGATCTGAGCGTCGCGGTCTGGGCAGTGATGGCGGCGGTCTTGCTGTTGATGGTGATCGTTCCGCTGGGGTGGATCTTCGTCGCCAGCGTCCACCACGACGTGGACAATCGGCTGACTCTGGCCAACTACGCGGAGGCCTTTTCTCGCGCCATCTACGTGCATCCCATCGGCAACTCGCTGCAGCTCGCCGGAGCAGTGGCGGTGATCGCCACGCTGTGCGGCACGTTGCTCAGTTGGGCGGTGAGCCGGACGGACATGCCCGGGCGCAACCTGATCCGCGCGCTGGTCTTCGCGGCCTTCGTGACGCCCTCTTTCCTGGGCGCGGCGGCCTGGATTTTTCTCGCCGCGCCGAACTCCGGCTGGCTCAATCGCATCGCGGTGGCGTTGACCGGCGCCGAGCGCGGCCCGTTCAACATCTACTCCTTGGGCGGAGCGATTTTCGTGATCGCCATGTACAGCTATCCGTACACCTTCGCCTTTGCCTCCAACGCGCTGGAGATGATCTCCTCGGATATGGAACGCTCGGCGGCGCTGTTGGGAGCGAGCTGGTGGCGGATCACCTGGCGCATCACGCTGCCGTTGATCCGGCCGGCGCTGATCGCCGGCGCACTGCTGTCCTTCCTGGAGGCGATTGCGGAGTTCGGGACTCCAGCCTTCCTGCTGATTCCCGCCGGGCAACAAGTGATCACCACGCAGCTGTATTTGTTTTTTCAGTTCCCCACGCGCCCGAACCTGGCGGCTGCCTACGCCATCCCGTTGCTGCTGGTGACGGCCGGTCTATTCATGCTCCAGCAGCGACTGCTCAGGCGCCGCCGCTTCACGACCGTGAGTGGCAAGGGCGCGGTCCGAGAGCCATTCCGGATTGGCCGCTGGCGTTGGCCGCTGTTCGCCGTCTGCATCATCCCACCGCTCTGCTCGTTGGTCCTCCCCTACTCCGCGCTGCTGCTCACCTCGCTATCGAAGGCCTGGGGCAAAGGGCCGGTGCCGGGGAACTTCACCACGCACTGGTACCGATGGGCATTGCTGGAAAATGCCTCGACCCGCATGGCCATCCAGCACAGCCTCACCTATGCGGCGGCCGCTGCGACGATCGCCACCGTGCTGGCCATCTTCACCGCCTACGTCGCGCAGCGGCGCCTGCTCCCGGGCGCCCGGATCCTCGCCTTCGTGGCGGTGGCTCCTTTCGTGGTGCCCGGGATCATCCTGGCGATCGGTTTTTTTCTCGCCTACGCCCGTCCGCCGATCGTCCTCTACGGCACCGCCTGGATGCTGATTGTCGCATTCGCTACCCGCTTTCTGCCGATCGCCTATTCAGGCAGCGAATCGGCGATCCGGAGCATCGACGTGGAGCTGGAGAATGCCGCCCGCACCTTGGGCTCATCCGCGCTACGCGCGTTCACGCGGATCACCTTGCCACTTCTGCGTCGCCACGTGGTCACCACCTGGCTGACCGCCTTCATTCCTTCCCTGCGGGAGCTGAGCTCGGCGGTGTTTCTGTTCACGCCGGCCACCGCGGTGATGACGAACGTGATTTTCGACCTGTCGGATGGGGGAAACTTCGAGCCCGTTTCGGCTCTCGGCGTCCTGATGATGCTCCTCACCTTTGCGCTGATCGCGCTGGCCTACCGATTTTTTGGCCGGGCGGTGATGATTCAGCGGCAGGGCACTTGACGGGAAGCGGTCGATGGCGCGCATCCGGCTCGAAAAACTTTGCAAGCAGTACGGCGAGGCAGCGGCGCTGCGAGGCGTCACCCTCACCATCGAGCATGGCGAGCTGCTGGCAATCCTGGGCCCGTCCGGCTGCGGCAAGACCACTACCCTGCAGCTCCTCGCCGGTTTTCTCGCCCCCGATGCCGGAGAAATCTGGGCGGACGATCGGCTGATCTCCAGCGCGAACCGCGTGGTCCCGCCGGAGCGGCGGAGGATGTCGCTGGTGTTCCAGAGCTACGCGCTGTGGCCGCACCTCAACGTTTTTCAAAACATCGCCTTTGGCCTGGAGATGCTCCGGCTCCCCTCCGTGCAGATCAAGAAACGCGTCTCCTCGATCCTGGAGATGGTGAATTTGTCCGGATACGAGAAGCGGTATCCGCACGAGCTCTCCGGCGGACAGCAGCAGCGGGTGGCGCTGGCGCGTGCGGTGGTGGTGGAACCCGACACCTTGCTGCTCGACGAGCCGCTTTCCAACCTGGACGCCAACCTGCGCGAGCAGATGCGCTTCGAGATTCGCCGCATCCACGAGAGAACCCGGATCGCCACGATCTACGTGACCCACGATCAGTCCGAAGCCCTGGTGATTGCCGATCGCATCGCGGTGATGAATCGGGGCGTGATCGAGCAGACGGGGACGCCGCAGGAGATCTACGAGCGCCCGCGCTCGAAGTTCGTGGCTTCCTTCATCGGCGGCGCCAATTGCCTGGCGGGACAGCTGGTCGCGCCCGGGCTCGTCCGCTGCGGCCAACTCCAATTCCGCGCTCTGGATGGCGGCGGATTGAACGCCGGCGACGAAGTGGTGCTCTGTATCCGGCCGCACGCCGTGAAGGTGCACCGCATCCGCCCCGAAGGCGCGGCCGACGCCAACCTCGCCGGCGGCAGGCTATTGCAGCAGGCGTACCTGGGCGACCTCCAGGACATCCGCATCGCCCTTCCCGGGGGAGCGCAGCTCCGCGCGCTCACGCCGAGCGGAAAATCATACCAACCGGGCGAGGAAGTCTTCGTCGAGCTGCCCCTCGAGCACTGCTACCTGCTGCAGTCCTGACGCCGCTCGCCCCGAGCGTAGGGCGAAGCCCGTAGTCGAGGGGCCGGCAAGTGTCTCGCGCCATCGAGCGATCACTCGCTTCAGGGGACATGCGCGGGCGCAAGCCACGGAGGACGAGGATTCGGCGGGCAGCGCCCCGTCGGCGCGTCACCGCCCGCGCCAGCGTGGCTTGCGCTTGGCCAAAAATGCCGCCACGCCTTCCCGAAAGTCTTCGCTTGTATACGCGTGAGCCACGTGCTCGGAGCTGGCCGCCGGCGCCCAGTGGCGCAAGATGGCGTTGAGCGTGCGCTTGGCGGAGCGCAGCGTAATCGGCGCGTGCTCCATCAGCGTGCGCGCCATCGCCTCGGCGCGGTCGTAGAGGTTCTCCTCGCTGGTCAGCTCGTTCAGCAACCCCACCGCGCTCATCTCCTGCGCGTCCATCAGCCGCGCCAGAAAAATGATGTCCTTGGTTCTGGCCACGCCCACGAGCCCGGCCAGCCGCGAAAAATTTCGCACCGAAAGCGTGTTGCCGAGCGTGCGGGCGATCGGAAAGCCAAAGCGCGCCGACGGAGCGCCCAGGCGCAGGTCGCACGCGGCGGCGATGCCCGCGCCTCCGCCGGTGCAGGCCCCTTGAATGGCGGCGATGGTCGGGACGCGCACGTCCTCCAGCGCATCGAAGACGCGGTCCATCTTTGCCTCATAAGCGGTGGCGTCCTCGGCGGTTCGAAAGCTGCGGAACTCGCCGATGTCCGTTCCAGAGACGAAGGCCTTGTCGCCGGCGCCGCGCAGGATCATCACCTGCACCGAATCGTCGCCGTCGACCTGGTGGCAGAGCGCCTCGAGTCGATCGTACATGGCCAGCGTCATCGCGTTGCGCGCTTGCGGGCGGTTGAACACCAGCCACCCGATGCCATCCTTCACCTCGAAATGTATCTCCTGCCGTGCGCCGTTCATTGGGATGTCCGGACCACGCCCGAGTCGTGGAGCTGTTGGATCTCCTCTTGCGAGTAGCCGATCTGGCCAAGCACTTCGGTGGAATGCTCCCCGAGCAGCGGGCCGGCGCGAACGACCTGCGGAGGGGTGGCGGACAGTCGCATCGGTGAGGCGATCTGCTTGACCGGGCCGAGCTTGCTATGCGGTGCCTCCGGAAAGAAGCCCCGCGCGCGCAGGTGCGGATCACTGAAGACTTGATCGTAGGTTTGAATCGGGCCGCAGGGTACGCCGGCGGCGGTGAGCGCGTGCACCCAGTGGGCGATCGATTCTCCTTGGGTCACCGCCTCGATCAGCGGAATCAGCTCGCGCCGGTTCTGGTGACGCAGGTGGTTTTGGGCGAAGCGCGGATCGTCCTTGAGCTGTTGCAGACCAAAGACGTCGCAGCACGCCTCCCAGTTGGGCCGCGTGGTGGCGCCGACGGTGAAGAAGCCGTCGATCGCGCGCAATGCCTGATACGGCGCGGCCGTCTGATGCGCGGATCCGAGCGGGCCCGGCACCTCGCCGGTGGCGAAATAGCGGCCCGCCTCCCATACCGCCAGCGAGACACCCGCCTCGAACAGACAGACGTCGATGAACTGGCCGCGGCCGGTTCGCTCGCGGGCGCGCAGCGCCGCAAGCGCTCCCAGCGCTCCGTAGAGCGCGCAGGCGAGGTCGGTGATTGGCACGCCCACTTTGACCGGCGCGCGACCGCCCTCCTCGCCGGTGATCGACATCAGCCCGCTCATCCCCTGCGCCATGATGTCCAGCCCCGGTCGCTCCGCGTACGGTCCATCCTGCCCCCATCCGGAGGCAGCCACGTAGATCAGTCGCGGGTTCTCCTCGGACAGCCGCGGATAGTCGAGCCCCAGATCCCGCATCGTGCCCGGGCGCAAGTTCTCCACCAGCACGTCGGTGTTGCGCACCAGCCTGCGAAAGACGTCCTTGCCCTGGGCCGCCTTGAGATTGAGCGCCAGCGAGCGCTTGTTCCGGTTGAGCCGGATGAAGCTCGAGGACTCGCCGCCGAGGAACGGAGCGGTGGTGCGAACCTGATCGCCGCCGTCCGGGTTTTCGATCTTGATCACGTCCGCGCCCAGGTCCGCCAGTTGCAGCGTGCAGAATGGCGCCGCCATGAAGTTGCCCACTTCGACGACGCGAATTCCGTACAACGCTCCTTCTGTCATGGACACAGCGCCATACTGCCCATGCGCGCGCACTCGCTCGGCCATGGGCACCATCCTGCCAGAAGATCTTCCCCATTGCTCTCGCTCGCGTTGCGCTTCAAAGTTGGAGCCGAGGAGGGATCGAGGATGGACTGGGCGCTTGGAGTTGGACGAAAACGAGCACGTCCCGGACCCGCAGCGCGCGCGGCGTACTGCATCGCGTTCTTGATCGCAACAGCGGCGGGCGGAGCACCCGGCAAGTCGGCATCGCCCGGGGTGGGTAACCTGAGCAGGGCCAAGCTCATCGATTTGACTTACCCATTTGACGACAAAACGATCTACTGGCCGAACGCGCCCTCCAATTTTGAGTTGAAGAGGCTTTCCTATGGCGAAACCCCTGGCGGCTACTTCTACGCGGCAAACTCGCTTTGCACCCCGGAGCATGGCGGAACGCACCTGGACGCGCCGATCCACTTCGCCAAGGACGGCAAGACGGTGGACCAGATTCCGCTGCGTCAGCTGATCGCGGCAGGAGTGGTCATCGACGTCAGCGCAGCGGCAGCCTCCGATCCGGACTACCGCCTGTCGATCGACAAGGTCCGCCGCTGGGAAAAACAACACGGCAACATTCCCTCCGGCGCCGTGGTGCTGTTGCGCACCGGCTGGGGAAAACGCTGGCCCGACAAAAAGCAGTACTTGGGCGACGACACGCCGGGTGACGCATCGAAGCTGCGTTTTCCCAGCTATGGAAAAGAAGCAGCCGAGCACCTGGTTCGCGTGCGTCACGTAGCGGCTTTGGGCGTGGACACCGCCTCAATCGACCATGGGCCGTCCAAGGATTTCGTCGTGCATCGGATCGCGAGCGCGGCCGGAGTTCCGGGGCTGGAGAACGTGGCCAATCTGGATCAGGTCCCGTTGACGGGCGCGTGGATCATCGCGCTGCCGATGAAGATCGCCGGCGGATCCGGCGGCCCGCTGCGGATCGTCGCGCTCATTCCGGCCAGCGCGGAGCGACCATGAGCCGCTGCCCTGCACATTTCCAGGCGCGCCTCGGCTTGGCCGGCTGTCCAGCGGGGCAGCACCTGGTGGACGCGCCCCAATTGAGCCGTAGATTCAAGTCATGCTGACCCAGCAACAGCCATTCGATTCTCGCACCGCGCTCATCGTGGTGGACGTGCAAAATGACTTCGCCGATCCACGCGGCAGCCTCTACGTTCCTGGGGGCGAGCAGATCATCGCCGGGGTCAACGAGCTGGTGAGGCTCGCATCGGAAGCCGGCGCGCTGATCGTCTACACCCAGGATTGGCACCCGCCGGTGACGCCGCACTTTCGCCAAGACGGAGGCATCTGGCCAGTCCACTGCGTCCGCGACACCTGGGGCTCGCAATTCCATCCCGATCTGCGCGTGCGCGGCGAGGTGATTCGAAAGGGCACGGGCGGCGAGGACGGTTACTCCGGCTTCACGTTCCGCGATCCGAGGACGGGCGTGAAGGGAAGCACCGGGCTCGAGGCGCTGCTGCGATCGCGGGGCATCGAGCGCATGCTGATCGCAGGTCTGGCCACCGACTACTGCGTGAAGGAGACCGCTCTCGACGCTATCCGCCTGGGCTTTGAAGCCGCGGTTGCCGAGGATGCAACGCGCGCGGTGAACTTGAAACCCGGCGATGGCGGCGAGTCATTGGCTCAGATGGAGCGCGCCGGCGTCGAGGTGCAACGGTCGGCTGGCGGGCTTGAATCGCAGACCACCGATCAGCCCGCCCTCTAGGGGAGATCGTGCCCAGCGAACGCGCGAGAGACTGGATCAACGACTCCAACGTCGCGCTCCTCAACGACCTCTACGAGTTCACCATGGCGGCGAGTTATTGCGCCCGGGGGATGAACTGGGACGCGACATTCGATCTGGCCGTGAGGAGCATGCCCTCGAACCGCAATTTCCTGGTCGCTGCTGGCCTCGAGCAGGCGCTTCACTTCCTGGAAACATTTCATTTCGACCGCGAGGCGATCGACGCGCTCAGCTCTCTGCAGCTGTTCAACCAGAAATTCCTCTCCACGCTGGGAACGCTGCGTTTCACCGGCGAGGTCTGGGCGGTGCCGGAGGGCGAGCTGGTGTTTGCCGGCGAGCCGCTGCTGCGAGTCACCGCACCCCTGATCGAAGCGCAGTTGGTGGAGCCCTTTCTCCTCAACTGCATCACTTTCCAGACGATGGTCGCCTCCAAGGCCGCTCGCCTGACCCTGGCCTGTGCCGGAAGGCCGTTCTATGACTTTTCGCTGCGGCGGGATCACGGTGCAGACGCGGCGATGAAGGCGGCGCGCGCGGGCTTCATTGCTGGCGCCGCCGGGACCTCGAACGTGCTCGCCGGATCGCTTTACGGCATTCCCCTCAGCGGAACAATGGCCCATTCGTACGTGATGACCTTCGGTGACGAGATTTCCGCCTTCGAAAGCTTCGCCCGGGATTTTCCGGAGCGCGCCATCCTGCTGATCGACACCTTCGACGTGCTCGAGGGAACGCGGCACGCGATCAGGGTGGCGCTCCGCTTGCGCGCCGAAGGGATTTCGATCCGGGGCGTCCGAATCGACGGCGGAGATCTGGTCGAGGAATCGAAGCAGGTGCGGGGTTTGCTCGACGCCGCAGGACTGCGAGAGGTGATCATCGTGGCCTCGGGAGATCTGGACGAGCACCGGATCGCACATGCGCTGGCCGCCGGGGCGCCGGTGGACGCATTCGGCGTGGGAACTCACCTCGGGACCAGCGCGGACGCGCCGTACCTCAACGGCATCTACAAGCTCGCCCAGGACGCGCACGGGCCGAAGATCAAGCTTTCGCCGGGCAAGGCCACGCTCCCGGGGCGGAAGCAGATCCTGCGCTTCGAGCGGGACGGCCGCTACCTCCGCGACCTGATCGCCCTCGAGGATGAGCGGATCGAGGGCGCTCGCCCATTGCTCAGGCGGGTGATGCAACGCGGTCAGCGGATCGAACCGGCCGAACCATTGCCGGTGATCCGCGATCGCTGCGCGGTGGCCTTGACCAGAATGCCTCCGGAGCTGGCTTCCCTTCGGAGCGCCGACTCGCCCTACCCCGTGGCCATCTCATCTGGCCTCTCCGAGCTGGATGCACGAGCTCGAGCCCACTTCAGCCGTTTGCCCTGAGCGGATGGACATCCAATTTCCGCGCGGGCATTCTCCGCCAATGAATCCCTTAGACACCAATGAGATCCCGCAGCTGCGCGCGGCGCTCGACGGCCTGGACGAAGAGATCGTCCGTTTGGTGGCACAACGCCTGGAGCTCGTCGGACGAATTGGGCAGGAGAAGGCAGCGACCTCAGCGGGCATCCGCGACATTCAGCGCGAACGGCAGGTGCTCGAGCGCGTGGAAGCGGTGGCGCGCGAGCGCGGCGTCTCGGCCGTTCTGGCGCGCAACATCTTCTCCGAAATCATCTCTCACTCGCTGACGCGTCAAGCGGCGTTCCTCTCGTCCACCGGCGCGGTGAACCAGGAGGTGCGGGTCGCCTTCCAGGGCGGCGCTCACTCGTACAGCTATCTCGCCGCGGAAAAGTACCTTGCCGGGCTGGGCTTGCGCGGCCGCCTCAGCGCCCACCGCACTTTCCACGACGTCGCTGCGGAGCTTCTTTCCCGCGCGGTCGATCTGGCCTTCCTTCCCATCGAAAACACCACCGCCGGCAGCATCAATCAGGTCTACGATCTGTTGCAGGACAAAGATCTGGCGATCGTCGGCGAAGAGATGTGGAAGGCCGACGACTGCCTGGCGGCCACGGCCGAAGTGCCGCTGACTTCCATTCGCAGAGTTCTCTCAGATCCTCAGAGCCTCGAGCAGTGCAGCGTCTTCCTTCAGTCCCTTCCCCACGCGCAGCACGCGATCTTCTTCGACGCAGCCGAGGCGCTGCGCGCCGTGGCCAACGCAGGCGATCCGACGCAGGCCGCAGTCGCCCCAGCTGAGGCGGTGGCCGCTCATGGTCTTACGGTGCTGCGCCGGGGAATCGACAACCAAGAGGAGAGCTACACGCGCTTCGTCGCGCTTGCGCGAGCGCCCGAGCGCTTCGACCTGCGCATCCCCTGCAAGACGAGCCTGATCATCGCCACCCGACACGAGCGCGGCGCCTTGCTCCGCTGCCTGGGCACGCTCGCCGACAACGGCCTCTCGCTGACCAAGCTCGAGTCGCGGCCGCGCCCGCGGCGCCCCTGGGAATACATGTTCTTCATCGACTTCGAGGGAAACGTGGCGGACGAGCGCGTGGCGCGCGCGCTCGACGAGCTGCGGGTGGCTGCTCTGTACGTCAAGGTGCTGGGCAGTTATCCAGCTCGGGCTACCGCGATCGAAGCGCAAGCCGCCGAGCTGCGGGAGCTGCCGTCCGCGGGCGACTCGCAGATCGAAGCGCCGGCAATCGCACCCCTGCCACCCGCGAGCGCGCCCGCCGTCCTTCGCTCGAAGCAGTACAGGCTTGCCGATCGCGCGTCGCGTCCGCAGAACACGGTGATACGCGTGGGCGATCTGCTGATCGGCGACTCGAGCTTCGTGGTGATGGCAGGCCCGTGCTCGGTGGAGTCGAGGCCGCAGATCGAGGCCACCGCGCGCCACGTGCGAGAGAACGGCGCTCATGTCCTGCGCGGCGGCGTGTTCAAGCCGCGGACCAGCCCGTACGCGTTCCAGGGCCTCGGCTACGAAGGGCTGGAGCTGCTCGCCACGGCGGGGAAAGCATCGGGAATGCCGATCATCACCGAGGTGATGTCGCCCGAGCAGGTGCGGCCCGTCGCCGATCGAGCGGACATTCTCCAGATCGGCGCGCGGAACATGCAGAACTTTCCCCTGCTGCGCGAGGTCGGCCGGGTGGATCGCCCGGTGCTGCTCAAGCGCGGGCTGTCCAGCACTATCGAAGAATGGCTGGCGGCGGCCGAGTACATCCTGGCGCAGGGCAACGGCCAGGTGATCCTCTGCGAGCGCGGCATCCGCACCTTCGAGTCTGCCACCCGGAACACGCTGGACCTCTCGGCCGTGGTGGTGCTCAAGGAGCGCACGCACTTGCCAGTAGTCGTCGACCCGAGCCACGGCACCGGCCGGCGCGCCTACGTGGCACCGATGGCGTGGGCAGCCCGTGCCTGCGGCGCCCACGGCCTATTGATCGAAGTACATCCGGATCCAGATAAGGCACTTTCGGACGGCGACCAGAGCCTCACCTTCGCCGAGTTTTCAGCGCTGATGAATGGTCTGGGAACCGTCCGGGCGCCGACTTAGCTCACTTCTTCTGTCTTTCCATCTGGGCCAGGAATTCTTTCTGCGCCTTCTCCATCTCCTGCGGCGTCATGTCCTTCACATGCTGCGCCAGCGCCCAATCATTCCCCCACTTGTCCGTCACCTTCCCCATCCGATCTCCCCAGAACATGTCGGCCAGCGGCATCGTCACCTTGCATCCAGCGCTGACCGCGCGCTTGAAGGCGGCGTCAACGCCATCCATATACAACCAAAGCGAAGTCGGACGAGCCGGGTTGCCCATGTTGGGAATCTCGTCGCTCATGAAAATCGGCGAGTCGCCGATTCGAATGTGCGCATGCCAGATGAGCTTGCCGGTGGGATCTGGCGCCCGCATCACCTCCTCGGCACCGAACGCCTTCTTGTAGAATTCGATCGCCTCGGCACATCCCTTGAGGGTCATTGTCGGCGTCACGGTATGCATTCCGGGCGGAACTGCTGAAACCTTGGCCATTGCATCTCCTTTCGAATAGGCCTCAACGTCGGAAGGGCCTGCGGGTTGCCTATCACAAGTCCGGCCGGTGTCGATCGCTCTTGTGAAACTTGGACGGCCGAGCCGTAGGGTGCGTGACATCACGCCCGCCTAACGGACTGGCGTCTTGACTTGGGAGGCGGCGGAGAGCCACTTTCGCAGCTCGGTCTTGAGAACCTTGCCGTAGTTGTTTTTGGGCAGCGCCTCCACGAATCGATAGCCTTTGGGCCGCTTGAAGCGCGCGATGCGCTCGTGGCACAGCGCGTTCAACTCCGCCTCGCTGACGCTTCCCGCGGCCGACGGGACGACGAATGCCACCACTTCTTCTCCCCACTCTGGGTGCGGACGCCCGATCACGGAAACCTCCAGGACGCCAGCGTGCCTCAGCAGCACCTCCTCGATCTCGCGCGGGTAGATATTGCTGCCGCCGCTGATGATCAGATCTTTGGACCGATCTTTGAGCGTGAGGAAACCGTCGCCATCGAAGGCGCCCAGGTCGCCTGTGTGCAGCCAGCCACCGCGCAGCGCAGCAGCAGTGGCCTCAGGGTCGTTCCAGTAACCCAGCATCACCGGGTCGCCGCGAACCAGCACCTCGCCGGTCTCGCCCTGCGGCAATTCCCGGTCCGCTTCATCGGTGACGCGCACCTCGACTACGCTTTGAGCCACGCCCACCGAAGCCAAACGCGCAAGATAACGCGGGTGATTTGCGTTTGCGTGGTGAGCGCGCGACAACGCGGTGATCGTCATGGGGCTTTCGCCCTGGCCGTAAATCTGAACGAACTTCTGGCCAAAGACAGACATTGCCCGGCGTATGTCTTCCAGATACATCGGGCCGCCGCCGTAGACGATCGTCTTCAGGCGCGCGAGATCGGCCGTCCGGCTCGATGGGTGCTCGACCAGCCGCTTGACGATGGTCGGTGCCGCGAACATCGACACGCCTCGATGGATCGCCAATAGCTCGAATACCTCCAGCGCGTCGAACTTCCCGCTGGCCGGCACCACCTGGGCCGCCGCCTGGGCGACGTGCGGAAGGATGTACAGGCCCGAACCGTGAGAGATCGGCGCGGCGTGCAGGATGCAATCCTGTGGACTGATCGAATCGACATCGCTGAAGTAGCTGAGCGCCATCGCCAGCAGATTGCGGTGCGTGAGCATGGCGCCTTTGGGCCTGCCGGTGGTCCCGCTGGTGTAGAAGATCCAGGCCACATCGTTCGAGCCACGGGAGGCCAGTGCGGTAGGCTGCCCGCTGGCGATCCGTCGATACTCCGCGGAATCGACGCTGATCACGCCGCCGAGCTCGGGCAGCTCGGGCTTCAGCCCGGCGACGGTCTGCGCCAAATCGTCCGAGGCGAAACACAAACGCGCGCCGCTGTGCTTCAAGATGTACTCCAGCTCGCGAGCGTGCAGTTTGGCGTTGATCGGCACTGCCACCAGACCCGCGTGCCAGAGCGCAAAGAGCAACTCGACGTACGCGGGGTGGTTGCGGAGGATCAAAGCCACTCGATCGTCTGGCCGCAGCGCGCACTCGCCGGTCAGTCCTCCGGCCAGAGCCGCCACCCGCCATGCCAGCCCGCGATAGTCGTGAACGCGGCGCTCGCCTTCGAAGACTGCGGGCCGCTCGCCGAAGCTGCCCGCAGCGCGCAGCAAGAGATTGGCCAGGTTCATCAGCGTTCCCCTTACATCGCCTTACCGCAGTTGCCTATCCGGCCCCAGGTAGCGCGCAGTATTCTGCAGGTTGTGATCGACCCACCAATGCGTCCTGGCAACGGTGAGGCTGTCTTCGTCGTCGATGACATGAAGACGATCCGCGAGCTGGTCAGCCTTCAGCTGGAGCACCTCGGTTGTCGGCCGGAGGCATTCGAAAGCGCTGAACAGTGCCTCGAGGCGCTGCGCTCGCGGGAGCCCAGGTTGATCCTGATGGACTTGGGAATGGGCCCGATGCGTGGCGATGAATGCTGTCAGAAGATCAAGGAGGACCAGCGCTTCTCCCATATTCCAATCGTGATGTTGACCGGAGCCGACGCCGCACCGGAAATCATGCACAGCTGGCGAGCCGGCGCCGATGATTACTTGCCCAAGCCGATACGCCTGTCGCAGCTCGCTTCCAAGATCGAAGCGCTGCGAGCGCCAGCGCCTGTGGCGGACGGCGCGCGCCCCCGTTCGGCGTCCCGGCAGCGGCTCCTCTACATCGAAAACCGCCCCTTCTATCGCACGCGCCTGGGCGGAGCGCTGGAGCATGCCGGCTTCCAGATCCGCTACTGCAAGGATGGCTCCGAGGCTCTCCAGGCGCTCGCCGCCCATCGGGAGGATATCGATCTGCTGTTGTGCGACTTCGGCGCGCTGGGCCCGGACGCCTTGGAAGGAGCGCGTCAGCTGTGCCAGCAGGTGGGGCACCAAAAACCAGTGGTGCTGATGTCCGCCGTCGACCCACCACCAGAGATCCAGGGCGCGCTTCAGCAGCTGACCGGCCACGAGCTGTTGAACAAGCGCCTTCTTCCCGCTGAAGCGATCCTGGCCAAGATCAATTTCTTGTTGCAGCGGGTAACGCTCGACGTTCGCCCTCACGAGCGAGTCCCCTTCTTCTCGGTGGTCGCATTTCGCGCCAACCCAGACGACGAATGGCTGTCTGGGTTTGCTTACGACATCAGCACCGGCGGAATTTTCATCCGGACCATGACGCCGTTTCCACCGCTCAGCTCGATCGAAATGAAGGTCAGATTCTTTGCGGCGAAAGACGACTTCTACTGTCGTGGGGTAGTCGCCTGGGCGAATGCCTTCCACTCCCGTTCTGCCTTTTCCTATCCATTGGGGATGGGCGTGCGCTTCTCGGAGCTCGATCCGGAGGCAGAAAAAATGGTGGGCCAGCTCGTCCAGTCGGGTGGCCGCAGCGCCCCGGCTTCGTAGGAAGCGGGCGGACGACTTCCATGGCCCGCATCCTCCTCGTCGACGACACGGAAACCTATCTCACGCTGGAGCGGCGCGTCCTCGGTCCGAGCCACGAATATTTTCTGGCGCGCAACGGCCAGCAGGCGATCTCGCTGGCGCGCTCCGAGCTGCCGGACATCATCCTGATGGATTTGTCGATGCCGCTGATGCGCGGAGACGAAGCGATCCGAATTTTGCGCGACAACCCTTCCACCTTGTCCATCCCGGTGGTCGCCGTCAGCGCCGAGCACGCGTACGAGAAGGCAGCTGCGAGCTGGGGCTGCGCCGATTTCATTCGAAAACCGTTCGATGAAATTGACTTCGCCAATCGAGTTGCGCGCGTTCTCAATGCCTCGCGCTCCGCTTGCGCAGCGGTCCTGGTGAAGGTGGCGGAGCGCACCTTGGCCATTCCGGTCGATTCGGTGCGCGAGGTGCTCCCCATGCCGGCGCTGTCAGAGCTTCCCGGTGCCCCGCGGCACATCCGCGGCTTGCTCAACCTGCGCGGTGAGCTGATCCCGGTATTCGATCTGGTAGCCCGCCTCAACCTGATCGCGGCGGCTCCCCCCGAGGACCAACTGCTCCTAGTCTGTGAAGAAAAGGAGAAACGTCAAGCCCTGGGCGTGTGCGTCGACGACGCGGAGGAGGTGGTGGAGATCGCGGTCAAGGCATTGGCTCCGCTCGACGCCGCGGTTGCACTGACTCTGGGCTCCATCTCCAGAGCTTTCCTCGGCGGCTGGAAACGCGATGAGGTTCTGATCCCGGTCCTGGCCCCCCTGCGGCTGCTGCCGCCGTCTGCGCTGGAAAAACTGCGGGTGCCGGTCTGAGAATGCCGGCGCCACAAGCTCAGCACTGCGCGCCGACCTCGCAGGAGCTCGACAATCTCGCGGCTTGGATGAGGAGACACTATGGCCTCGCGATTGGACCGTCTGCCAAAGCCAATCTGTCCACTGCCTTGGCGATGGCAGCGGCGGCCCGACGCGTGATGCCGAGCCAGTGCCTCGAGCTTGCCGCCCTGGGCGATGAAGAGTTGCGCCAGGTCTTCATCTCGGCAGTCACCATTCACGAGACCTACTTCTTTCGGCACCCCGAGCAATTCGAGCTGCTCCGCGGGTTGGCCGAGCACCGGATGCGCGAGCATCCTCGCGCGCCGCTGCGAGCGCTGAGCGCCGGATGCGCGTCGGGAGAGGAAGCCTACTCGATCGCCGCCGCGCTCGATTCGGTCAGCGCCGCGATCCGCGGCTCGCCAAAGATCGAGGTCCTGGGAATCGACATCGATCGCCAGTCGCTGGAGAAGGCGCGCACTGCGCATTACGGGCGCTGGTCGATCCGCAGTGCGCTCCCCGCGTGGGCAACCAACGCCCTCTCGCATTCCGGAGATCAATGGACGGTCTCGGACAGAATTCGAGCCATGGTGCGGTTCTACGCGATGAATCTGCACGACGCCTTCCTGCCGCTCCTGCTGGCCAAGGATTCGCCGTTCGATTTCATCTTCATCCGCAACTTGCTGATGTACCTGGTGCCGAAGGCGGCCACCCGCGTCGCTGAGCAGCTCACGCACCTGGTGGCGCCAGACGGTTACCTGGCGTTTTCACCGCTCGATCTTGCGCGAGTGCCCAAGGTCCTCCACGCGCACCCCAAGGATCCAACCTTCCTCTCCGGCACAGCTGCAAAACCGGTCGCACCGGCTCCTCCGAAGACTCCACCGGCGCCGGTCGATTCCTCACCATCGCGGTCCGCTGGGCCCGCCGGTCGGACCGAGCTCAGCTCGTCCCGACGGATCGCATTTCCTGGCGGCACCGCGCAGCTGGGCGCGATGCTTGCTGAAGCGAAGCGCCTGACCGACTGCGCGGAGCTGACGCGAGCCAAGGCAATCTGCGAGGAGCTGCTTCGCCGGTACCCCGACGCTCCCGCGGCGCTGTTTCTCGCCGCGCTGGTGGAATTGGAATCGGAGCGATGGGAGGACGCGGAGAAGCTCCTCCACGGTGCGCTCGAGCGGGAGCCCGACTTCGCGCTGGCGCACTTTGCGCTGGCGATCATGCTCAGGCGACAAGGGCGCGTGAGCGAGTCGCGCGCGCGGCTGCTTCGCCTTTCGCGCATCTTGGCCGACATTCCACCCGAAACAGTCCTGGCCGGCCCGGAAGAGATCACCTGCGGCTGGCTTCGTTCGCTGGTCAGCCACCACCTCGACGGCTGATGGAGCTCGCGTGGCCCTGAGGACTCGTCCATGAAAATGATCACTCGGCATTTCGAGTCGCGTCCGGCGCGCGTTGAACGGCTTCTGGCGGAGCGCGCACGCCGGATCGCTCGCGAGAAAGATCCCGAAGCGGACGCCCGCGCTGAAGTCGAGTGGCTCACCTTCTGGGTCTCCGAGCAACTGTTCGGCGTTCCCTTGGCTCACGCGGAGGGCGTCGCGCCGCTGGCCAGGGTGATCTCCGTGCCGGGAGCCCCGCCGTACATCCCCGGGCTGGTCCGCGTGCAGGGAAAATTCATCGTGTTGATCGATCTGCGCGAGCTGTTGCTGGCCGACCGCCGCGGGATCAGCGACGCCACCAAAGTGGTCGCGGTGCGCGGGGAGGACCGGGTGGTGGGGCTTGCGGCCAGCGACGTTCACGACGTCTTCACCCTGGCGGAAGCGCAGTTTTCCTCGGCCAGACCGGCGGCCGATGGATTGAGCCGCGCGGTGACCATCCGGGGAGAGCCGGTGGCGCTGATCGACACCCAGGCGCTGGTTCGAGATTTGCGGCTGACCGGGCTGGATCGACGCGGTGGCCCCATGGCTCCCGCCGGAAGGTGAAGACAAAATGGCCGTGGACGTAGACATCGAGCTGCTGGGGACCTTCGCCGACGAAGCCAACGAGCTGGCTCAGAAAGCCTCTCGGCTGGTCGTCAAGTTGGAGCAGACCGCGCCCGAGCACATGAAGCCGCTGGTCGATCAACTGGCCCGCACGGCACACAACCTCAAGGGCGCTGCCGCGGCGTTGGGATTGGACGAGCTGTCGCAACTCGCCCACATGATCGAGGCAGTGCTGGAACCTGCGCGGACGCGCGCGGTTCCCCTGGCCCCCGAGGTCGCAGACGTGGTGCTGCTTGGGCTCGATTCGCTCGCCGCGGAGGCGCAGGCGATTGCGCGCGGACGCTCCGAGGGCGAGCGGGCCGCGCTGAGCCACGCCTGGGAATCCCTCGAAGCGCTGGCCCGCGCATCCGGTCAGGCGCTTCCGTTTTCCGCTCATCCCGCCGTAGCCAGTCCGGCGGTCGCTCCGGCGGGCGCGGCTTCCCCAGACGCCGAGCGGGATGCGGCGACTGTCCGCGTGCTCTCCTCGCGACTCGAAGCCGTGATGAATGGAGCCGAGGAGCTCTATTCCTTGCGCAGCCGCCTCGATTCGCGAGCGGCCGAGGCGCACCGTCTGCTGCGCCACCTCGAGCAATGCGTCCGCGCGGCGAAGTCGAGCGGGACGTCCGAGCGATCGCTTCTGGAGATGGTGCGGGAAGCGAAGCAGCTCGCGGGCGCGCTGGCTCAGGCGACGCAAGCCGACGCCCAGGGAGCGGAAGCGACCGCCAAGGATCTCGGAGAGAACATCCGATCGCTGAGGACCGTGCCGGTCTCCACCCTCCTGGACGCGCTGGAGCGGTCGGTCCGCGACCACGCTCGTCGTGTGCGAAAGGAAGTGACGCTGGAGATCGAGCAGCGCAACATCGAAGTGGACCGGCTGCTCCTCGAGGAGCTCAAGCCGCCGCTGCTCCATCTGCTGCGCAACGCGGTCGATCATGGGATCGAAGAGCCGGAGGTTCGCCGTGCGCGGGGAAAAGCCGCCACCGGCCGGATCGCCGTCGGCATGGCAGTGATTGGCGATCTGTTGCGCATCACCGTCGAAGACGATGGCCGCGGCGTCGCGCTGGATGCCATTCGCAGCCGGGCTTCGGAGCAGGGCTTGATGACCCGGGATCAAGCGGAGAGCGCGCCCGAGCATGAGCTGATCGATCTGTTGTTTGCCCCTGGCTTCTCGACGGCCTCGGAAATCACCGAGACCAGCGGGCGCGGCGTCGGCCTGGACGTGGTGCGCGAGGCGGTCACCCGGCTTCGGGGAACGGTGCGGATCGAATCGCAGCCGTCGCAGGGATGTCGCTTTACCCTGGAGACACCGCTCACCGTGGCCGTCACCCATGCTCTTCTGGTCCGCATCGGACAGGAGCGGTTCGCCCTGCCGACGCACGCGGTGAGAAGAATCACCTCCTTCAACCGCGATGAGGTGCAGGTCGTCCGCAGTCAGGCCTACGTGCCGGACGGAGCGGAGCTGATCTCGCTCGACCGCCTTGGCTCGGTGATCGGGATGACCCTTCCCGCCCAACCCTTCGCGGCGCGATTTCCGGTGGTGACGCTGAACCTGGGGGCCCGCGCGGCCGCGTTTGCGGTGCACGATTACGAGGACGAGGCCGAGCTGGTGGTGAAGCCCATCGCGCAGGAGCTTCGGGGGATGAAACACGTGCAAGGCGTGGCCATGCTTGGCAGCGGCGAGGCGGTTCTCGTCCTGCAGCCGGATCACCTGGTGCGCTCGGCCGACGGACGAACCGGGCTTCCCGAGCCCTCGGCGCAAACGGGTCGCTATGCGGTCCTGGTGGTAGACGACTCCGCCACCACGAGGATGCTGCACCAGAGCGCGCTGGAGGCGGCCGGCTTCTCGGTGCTCACCGCCAACGACGGAGAAAGCGCGCTGCGGATGCTTTCGGCGCGCGCCTTCGACGCGGTGGTGGCGGACATTCGCATGCCGAAGATGTCCGGCCTGGAGCTGTCGCGCGCCATTCGCCGCAACCCGCGAATGGAGCACCTTCCCATCTTGCTCTGCACCAGCCTCGAGCGCGAAGAGGACCGGCAGGAGGCCCTGGCCTGTGGCGCAACGGGCTTCCTTCCCAAGAGTCAGTGGGAGCGCGGACTGCTGGCTCGCGCGGTGCGATCGATGCTCAAGGGGCCCAGCGCATGATCCGGGTGCTGGTGGTCGACGACTCAGAGACCTTCCGGGCCCAGCTGATTCGGATACTGGAGTCCGAGCGCCAGATTGCCGTAGTCGGTGCGGCTTCCACCGGTCACCAGGCGTTCGAGATGGTCGCGCGGCTCAAGCCGGACGTGGTCACCATGGACGCGCTGATGCCCGATCTGGACGGCGTCCAGGCCACCCAGCTGATCCTCCGCTCCTTTCGCGTACCGATCATCATCGTCAGCGCGGTGGCTTCGGGTCACTTTGGCGTGCGCGCGCTGGGCGCGGGAGCCGTGGAGGCGGTGGCCAAACCAACGGGCGCTGCGGATTGCGACCGGTTCCGCAACGAGCTGTTGCAATCGGTGAAGTTGCTCAGCGAGGTGCCGATCACGTTGCGGCGCGGTCCCGCGGAAGCTCCTTCTTCGCCGCCGCGAGCGGCAATCTCCTCCTGGACCGCGCGCTCCGAGGTCAAAGTGATCGCCATCGGAGCCTCCACCGGAGGTCCCGGCATCATCAGCTCTTTCTTCCAATCGCTTCCCGTGGGTTTTCGTCCGGCGATCGTGATCGCGCAGCATATCGGCGAAGGTTTCGATCGATTTCTGGTCGATTGGTGGTCCCAGGCGGCAAGACGTCCGGTGGAGGTGGCCCGCTCGGGCAAGCAACTGGCGCCGGGCATGGCGGTGATGGCGCCGGCGAGTCAGCATCTGGTGATTTCCGCCAGCCGCGACCTCGAGCTCAGACAACCGGAGCCGTCCGACGTGTTCATCCCGTCGATCGATCGCCTCTTCCACAGCGTCGCCGATGCGTTCGGTGCGGGCGCCATTGGATTGCTTCTCAGCGGGATGGGCGAGGACGGCGCCGCCGGCATGCTGGCGATGCGATCCGCCGGCGCCGCCACTGCCGTGCAGGACCCGAGCTCCGCGGTGATCGAGAGCATGCCTGCGCACGCGCTGGCCATCGGCGCGGCCGCCACCGTTCTGCGCCCGGAAGAGATGGCCGCCTGGGTAGGCGGAATCACTACCGTGCCATCAATGGATCAAGGCAGCGGTTGCCACTAGACTTCCCCTTGTCCTCGCAATCCCTGGCGAACGGCGAGGCACACGATGCGCTTCTTCTCCCGCTCTCGATGACAGTTTCCCGCTGAGAACCGGCGTGTCTGCGCAACGCTGCCCACTTTGTCGAAGGAGGCGGTGATCTTGAATCGATCTGCTTTGATCGTTTTGCTGGCGGCCCCGTTGGCCGCTCTGGCCGACAACACCGATGGCATCTCCGAAAAGGAGATCCTCCTCGGCTCGCCCGCGGCGTATCGGGGCCAGGCGGCGGGCCTGGGAACGGAACAATTGATTGGATCGCTGGTCTACTTCGAGCAGATCAATCATCTCGGGGGCGTGCACGGGCGAAAGATCCGGGTGGTCGCATACGACGACGACTACAATCCGAAGCCCACCGTCACCGCGGCCCTGCGACTTTTGGAGCGCGATAAAGTATTCGCCCTCTTCGACTCGGTGGGCACGCCGACCATCGTCGAGCTTCTTCCGGTCCTGAAACGGTTTGAAGGCCAGGGGGCATTCCTCTTCGGCAACTTCACCGGCGCGCAACCTCAGCGCGAGCCACCCTACGACAAGATTGTCTTCAACGTTCGCGCTTCCTACCGGCAGGAAGTCGCCACGGCTGTCGATTTTTTTGTCGACAAGCTCGGCTGCACCAAGGTGTGTGGCTATTGGCAGAACGACGCCTACGGATGGAGCGGCCGCGATGGAACATTGCGGCGCCTCAAAGCGCGCGGAATGCAGCTGGTCAAGGACACGACCTATGAGCGCGGCTCGCTCTTCGACGCGGACTATTCCAAGCAGGTGGAGCCTCTCAAGGCCGCCGGCTGCCAATGCGTGGTGATGGTTGGCGCCTATCAGGGTTGCGGAGGAATGATCCGGCAGGCGCGCCAAGCGGGTTGGTACGTTCCGATGGACAATGTTTCATTCGTCGGGTCCACGCAGATGTTGAAGTTGCTCCGAGAGCGCGAGAAGCAGAGTGGGAAGACGCTTACCGATAACCTGATCAACACCCAGGTGGTGCCCAACTTCACCGACACCTCCTACGCAGTGGTGAGGGAATTCCGAGAGCTGCGGGCCAAACATTCCAGCCTCGCGCTTCCACCTACGTTCAAAGATTGTTGTGGTCCCAAACCCGAGACATGGAATGTGGCCGATTACAGCTTCGGTCAGCTGGAGGGGTTCATCAATGCCAAGCTGTTCGTCGAAGTTCTGCAGAAGGTGGGTCGCGATCTGACGCGCGAGAAGTTCAAGGCGACAGCAGGGGCGTTCGCCAGCGACCTGGGGGGCTTCAAAGGCAAATATGGCGCCGATGGCAATCCAGACAAACCGGGGAACCAGTTTGCGAACCAGGTGTACGTCACCTATGTCAAACCCGGCTCCGACGAATGGCTCAGCGTCACGGATTGGGGCCAGGTGCTCTCGCATCCATTGAAATAGCGCATGGTCGAGCCCACTCAGGTGTCGGCGGTGACTTCCAGCGTCCGGGTCCGGTTTGGTGGCTTGCGCGGCCGAATCGTGGCGCTGTTGCTGAGCGGCCTGGTGGTGCTGCTGGTGGTGATCTCGCTGCTGGCGGCGCGCGCGCTGCGGGAGGCCCTGGTCAGGGAATTCACCTCCAAGGGCGAAGCGATCGCGATCAGCCTTTCCAACTCGGCCGAGGCGTACATCGTGGAGGGTCGAGACGCGTCCACCATCCAGGGATTCGTCGATCGCTTCCGATACATCAGCGGTGTGGGCTACGTCTTCGTGGTTGATCAAGAGGGTTTCGTTCTCTCCCATACTTTTCAACCTGAATTCCCCCAGGGCCTGGAGCGGGCGCATCCATTCCCCGGCGAGGTGACCCAGGAGAAGTTCACCGATGTCGCCACTACTTTCGTGCCGGACCGCGGCGCGCACCTGGACGTGGTGGTTCCGATTCAGCAGCGGCGCCTGGGCGAAGTGCACGTGGGAATGAGAATGGCCGATATCCAGGCCCACGTCAGGGGCGCGGTGTGGAGCATGATGGGAGTGGCTCTGGTCGTCTTTCTGGCCGCTGCGGCGGCTTCCCTGGTGATGGTCGGCCGGCTGGTGAATCCGGTATTGAGGCTCACCACGATTGCGCAGCGGATCGTTGAACAGGGCGACCTGACTCAAAACGTGGCCGTGACTTCGTCCGATGAAATCGGCGTGCTGGCTCAGGCATTCGGGGCATTGCTCAACAAGCTGCGCACCATCCCGGCCACGCTTCAGACAGCAGTGGCCCAGCTCACCGAAACAGTCAACAGCATCGCGGCGATGACCGACGAGCAAGGCGCCACGCTTTCGCATCAAGCGGCTGCGCTGCAAGAGACGGGAGCGGTGGCGAAGGAAATTCAGGCGACGTCGACCCTGGCGGCCAGCAAGGCGGCCTCGGTGACCGAGGTGGCGGCCCGCGCGCTGAACATCGGCCAGGCTGGACAGCACTCGCTGGATGAGACTTTGGCGGGGCTCGATGAGATCCAGCAGCACGTTCAACAGGTGGTCGATCGAAGCGCCGAGCTGTCCGAGCGAACGGGTCAGGTGGCGGAGATCACCGAAGCGGTCAAAGATCTCGCCGACCAGTCGAAGGTGCTGGCGCTGAACGCGGCAATCGAAGCCACCAAGGCGGGGGAGCACGGCAAGGGTTTCGCCGTGGTCGCCAGGGAGATTCGAGCCCTGGCCACTCAATCGATCGAGTCCACCATGCGGGTCCGGGAAATCCTCGGCGAAGTCGAAGGGGCCATCCGGGCCACCGTGGAGAGCAGCCGCGAAGGCCGCGAACGGGTCCGCGGAAGCGTGGACCAGGTGCGCGCGGGCAGCGAGAAGATCCGGCAGCTGGCCAGCACGGTGGACGAGAGCGCCGCGGCGGCGAAGCAGATCGCCGCCGCCGTCGCGCAGCAGAGCGTGGGCGTCAATCAGATCTTCTCCGCTCTGGTGGATCTGAACCGGATGATGACCGATTCCGTGGAAGCCCTCGGCCGCACGTCCAAGGCCTCGAAGGACCTGAGCCGGGTGGCGAGCTCGGTCTCCGAGCTGGTCAATTCCTTCCGCGTGTAGCCCGCACCGTTCTGCCCGAGCGTAGCGCCGATAGGCGCGTAGTCGAGGGCGACTGCTCCGTTCTGCCCGAGCGTAGCGCCGATGGGCGCGTAGTCGAGGGCGACTGCTCCGTTCTGCCCGAGCGTAGCGCCGATGGGCGCGTAGTCGAGGGCGATTACTGGCGACCCCTCGACTACGGGCTGCGCCCTACGCTCGGGGTGAGCGGGCTGCTTCGCTACGCTCGGGGTGAACGGGCAAGAGCGAACCCATGTGCCGCTCGTTTTCCAGGTTCCAAATTCGCGCGAAAGCGGAGCGCATCTCGGATTCGGTGGCCGTTCCACGGAACTGCGCCAGGCGAATGGCTTTGGCCTCCAGCTCCTGACGGGAAAGCGCATTGCCTGGATCGCCCTTAGGCACATCCACTCGCGCAGAATGGCGCTGGCCGTCGACGGTACGCACGGTGACTTTGCCAATCCATCGCTGTGGGTAGGCCGCGTCCACCTCCGCGTCGAGCACCATTCTTACCCTTTCCCGGAATGCGGCCACCCGGCGGTCGGTCAGCGCGCTGTCCTCGAACTCGCTGAGGCCGGCATTGCCGTGGACGGCGAGCAGCCCGAGCACGGTGCCCATCGAAAACTTCGCCTGGTGCACCGTCTGCGGATTCACCACGGGACCGAGCACGTCGATCGCGCCCTGATGCACATGCGCCGTCACCTCGGCGATGCGATCGTGAGACAGTCCCTCTCGTTTGATCAGCTGAAGCAGCGCATCGGCCGCCGGATGGGTGTGCCGGCAGGACGCGTGCCATTTGTAGGAAGTTTCCAGAATCGCCCAACGGCTCCCCAGTCGATCGGTGAGCTTCGCCGGATCCGCGTCCCTGGACATTCCCGCTCCCAATCCCTGCGGACCCTCGAGGATGTGTTTCGCTCCGGTGAAACCTTCGCGCGCCAGATAAGCCGATAACATTCCATCGCCGGCGGCTTTGGCGGTGTGCAGTTGTTTGGAGTCGGCGGCGTCCCGGAGAAATTCCCAGAGGCCGGCGGCCTGCGTGCCCGCGGAGCCGAGAGCGCGCTGGATGCCGTCCGCGTCGAAACCGAGCAGCTTGCTGGTGGCCGCCGCTGCAGCCAGGGTGCCGGCGGTTCCAGTCGTGTGAAACACCGTGTAATGAGAACGGCCGAGGAACTCGCCGATTCGAATCCCCGCCTCGTAGCCGGCGATCGCTGCAAGCAAAAGCTCCCGGCCTGATTTGTTTTCAGCCTGCGCCACCGCCAGGACCGGTGGAAAAACGACCGTGCCCGGATGAAACACCGAGCCGTTGTGCAGATCGTCCTGCTCCACCACGTGTGAAGAAGCGGCGTTGATCAGCGCCGCGAACCAGGGAGTGCTGGTGCCGCGATCGGGCAAGATTTCACTCGGGCCCGAGAGCGGGCCCATGCGTTTGGCAAACGACGCAAACGCGCGCACGGGGCGCGAGTCCTTTCCAGCCAGCGCCGAACCAAACCAATCCAGGAAGAGCTCCTTGCCTTTGGCGATCGCTTCGGCCGGCACGTCCGCAAAGGTAAAGCCAGCCAGGAATTCGGAGAGCTGTCGCGTGGGATAGCTTTCAACCATGTCGTCCTCCACCGAAATCACCAGCGACGCGGCACCTCGCCTGGAGCTCCGAGGAGCAAACGCATCGACCACGCGTGCGTCGCGGCGTGCGACACGCAATTGCACCGTCCATTTTAGATCGCGCCCCGTGCATGCATCGCCTCGATCTCTCCACCGCTGTAGCCAAGCGACCTCAAAATTGCGTTGGTATGCTGGCCCAGCGCCGGCACGTCTCCCATCACCGGGTCAACGCCTTCCAGATTGGCAGGCGGAAGGAGTGCCGCAATCGAACCCGCGCTGGTGCCCACCGATCGCCACCGCTTGCGCGCCTTGAGCTGTGGATGATTCAAAACATCGTCAATGCTGTTCAGGCGCCCGTTGGCAATGCCCGAAGCGTCGAGCCGCTCCACCACCTCCTGCGCCGTCAACTTTGCGAACGCCTTCTCGATCAGGCGGGTCAGCTCTGCGCGGTGCTCGACGCGCCGACTGTTGCTCGAAAACCGATCGTCGCGCGCCAGCCCCGGCTGGTTCAGCACGTTGCTACAGAAGGTCGCCCACTCGCGCTCGTTCTGAATCCCGAGGATCACCTTACGACCGTCGCCCGCGCGGTGCGGACCATAGGGCGCGATGGCCGGATGCGTGGCGCCGGTCCGGGCCGGCAGCTTGCCCCCATAGCTCCCGAAATAAAGGGCGTAACCCATCCACTCGCCGAGCGCCTCGAGCATCGACACCTCGATCCGCGTGCCGGCGCCGGTCCGACCGCGCTCGAGCAGCGCGGTGAGGATCCCCGAATAGGCATACATTCCGGCGGCGATGTCTGCGATTGAAATACCGCAGCGCGACGGCTCCTCGGGAGTGCCGGTGATCCCGACCAATCCCGCTTCGGCCTGGATCAGCACATCGTAGGCCTTCTTGTCGCGATAGGGGCCGCTGTCGCCGTAGCCGGAAATGTCGACGACGATCAGCCGCGGGTACTTGGGCGCCAACGCGCCGAAGTCAAACCCCATGCGTGCCGCCGCTCCCGGCGCGAGATTCTGAACCAATACATCCGCCGAGGCGAGCAGCTTCTCCAGCACGTCGCGAGCCTCGCCGTGTTTGAGATCGAGCGTCAAACTCTCCTTGCCACGGTTCAGCCAGACGAAATGCGAGGAGAGGCCATGGACGGTTTGGTCATAGCCGCGCGCGAAGTCACCGCTGCCGGGGCGCTCCACCTTGACCACGCGCGCGCCGTAGTCCGCCAGCTGTCGCGTGCAAAATGGCGCAGCCACCGCGTGCTCCAGCGAGATGACGGTAATGCCTTCCAGCGGTCGCATCGTCTTTCAGTAGGAGCGCGGAAGCCCAAGCACGTGCTCGGCGACGTAGGCCAGGATGAGATTGGTGGAGATGGGCGCCACCTGATAGAGGCGGGTTTCGCGGAACTTGCGCTCCACGTCGTACTCGGCGGCGAAGCCGAAGCCACCGTGCGTCTGAAGACAGACATTCGCCGCTTCCCAGGAGGCCTTGGCCGCCAGATACTTTGCCATGTTGGCCTCGGCGCCACAGGGCTGGTGACGATCGAACAGCTCGCAGGCTTTCCAGCGCATCAGGTTGGCCGCCTCGACCTCGATGTAGCTCTCGGCAATTGGAAACTGCACGCCCTGGTTTTTCCCGATCGGTCGGTCGAACACGATTCTATCGTTCGCATAGCGCGTCGCTTTGTCGACAAACCAGTAGCCGTCCCCGATGCACTCGGCGGCGATCAGCGCGCGCTCGGCGTTGAGCCCGTCGAGGATGTACTTGAACCCCTTCCCTTCCTCGCCGATCAGATTCTCCGCGGGGATTTCCAGGTTGTCGATGAAGACTTCAAAGGTCTCGTGGTTGACCATGTTGCGAATTGGCCGCAGCGTGAGCCCGTGGCCGACGGCCGAGTGAACGTCGACCAGAAAAATCGACATGCCATCGGACTTGCGCTTGACGTCGGAGAGCGCCGTGGTGCGCGCCAGCAGGATCATCAGATCGGAGTGCTGCAGCCGCGACAGCCAGACCTTTTGCCCGTTCACGACATAGCGGTCGCCCTTCTTGACCGCCATCGTCTTCAGCCTAGTTGTGTCGGTGCCCGTGGTGGGCTCGGTCACGCCCATCGATTGCAGGCGCAGCTCGCCGCTCGCAATCTTGGGAAGGTAACGCCGCTTTTGCGCCTCCGAGCCGTGGCGCAGCAGCGTGCCCATGTTGTAGAGCTGACCGTGGCAGGCGCCCGAGTTGCCGCCGCAGCGGTTGATCTCCTCGAGGATCACCGATGCCTCGGCGAGCCCCAATCCGCCGCCGCCGTAATCCTGCGGGATCAACGCCGCCATCCAGCCCGCCTCGGTCAGCGCGCGGACAAAATCGTCGGGGTAGCCCCGCTCTTCATCTACCCTCTGCCAGTAGGCCGAATCGAAGTTGCGGCAGAGCGCCCGTATCGCTTCCCGGATCTCCTGGAACGATTCTTGTGGCACCGACTTTCCTCAGCGGTGAATTGACAGTGGAACGCCCTGATGTCAACGGACGAAGCGAGATAAGTGGCGCAGTCGACGCGCAGCTGGCCTCCACAGCGCGATAAGCGCCTTCTGGACTTCGCTTCGCCACGTTCGGGACCAGCGCACTTAAGGTCGAACGTAGCGAATCGGGGTTGGGCCGCGTGACTCGACGCTGCGAATTGTCCCGGGACATAGGCGCTGACCGGGACGGTCCGCCACCTATCAAGTTGTGCAGTTCGGCAAACAGATTGCTCAATTGTTCAATTCGTCTGCAGGACGCTGAACGAGCCGTTCCAACGTTTTCCACTTCTTAGCGCCGCCCGCCGTCGGCACAGAAAGTGCTCGGGGTCGTCGCCAGTCGTTCTCAAGGTATTTCCGTTTACCGTCCACAAAGGACTTGAAACATGCACCCTATCCTGCCGCTTGTTCGCAGCGACGCAGTCGCGACTCTCCCTCGCCTCAACAGCCACGGATTCAGACGACATGGACAGCTCGCGCGCCGAACGACAGCAGAAGGGCTCCACATCTGCACTGTCCTGGCCCTTGCCTGTATCTTCCTCTTCGGGTCCGCCTGTGTCGCCCCCAACGCGCGGAAGTCAGGACCCGTGGCGCTCAACAGCACGGGCCAAAACAACAACAAATCGGACGACGTCGTCTGCGAATACGAGCGCCCTACCGGGAGCAATATCCCGAAGCGAGTCTGCCGGAGCCTGCGAGATACCGAATCGGACCGCCAGGAGATTCAGGATTCGTTGCGCAGGATGCCGAAGTCCGAGCCTTGGAGCAAGGATTAGCGACACGTCGCCGGTGAACCGTCCCCGAACGCGGCGGCTTCTCGGCTTTTTAAGGGACATGAAAAATGCGAACAGCCCCGTACTCTCCTCAACATGAAATGCGCTCATCCGGGCTGATTCAAGTGGCTCGTGTCCGCGCGGGCGCAGCTCCGCTTGTCCGTCTCACAGCCCTGGTTATTTCTACTTTGTTTGGCTGTACTCGGGTTCCCTCCGACAACCAACCAGCGCTCGCAATCGATCAAAATCGATCGGCCCTGCTTGGAGCGCATCTCTGGAGCGGAAGCTTCGGGAGCGCAGGCGGGAGGGCTTACGGGCACGGCGTGGCCGTGGATGCAAACGGGAGCCCTGTCATTACCGGGGAATTCTACGGCAACATCGATTTTGAAGGGCAGTGCGGATCGCTTACCAGCGTGCTGGGCAGCGCAGACGTCTACCTGGCGAAGTTTTCAGCAGCTGGGGTTTGCCAATGGGCTCACGCGTATGGAGACGCTTCCACGCAGCTTGGCGCGGGCGTAGCGATCGACTCGGCAGGCAACATCTTCGCGGTGGGAAGCTTCTGGGGTGCGATCAACTTCGGCTGCGGAACCATGCAGAGCAACGGCGACAACGCCGACATCTATTTGGCCAAGTTGACCTCGAACGGAGAATGCACTTGGTCCCAGCGCTTCGGAGATTCTGCCAGTCAGTTTGGGCGCGGGGTCGCAGTCGATGCCGACGACAGCAGCGTGGTGATCACCGGCGAATTCTTTGGCGCTGTCGATTTCGGAGGTGGGTGGCTCACCAGCCAAGGGGGAGCCGACATCTATTTGGCCAAGTTGAGCTCCAATGGCCTCTACCAACAGGCACGCGCCTACGGCGACGCGGCAGATCAGTTCAGCACCAGCATCGCCGTGGACAGCCTGCACAACGTCATCCTCACCGGGAACTTCAACGGCTCCGTAGACTTCGGGGGAGGTCCCCTCGCAAGCACCATTGGCTACGACGTCTTCGTCGCTGAGCTGAGCCCCGAGCTGGGACACCAGTGGAGCAGACAATTTGGCGACATCGAAGATCAGTTCAGCTTTAGCGTAGCCGCTGACTCAGCTCGAAATGTGATCATCACCGGCGCCTTCTATGGAGCAATGGAGATGGGCTACGGAATTCCGACGCTCGCCAGCGCAGGCGGCACGGACATTTTCATTGCCAAGCTCGATTTGCTGGGAATCCCGCAGTGGGCGCAAAGATTCGGCGATGAGCGCGATCAATCCGGGACATCGGTCTACATCGGACCTGGCGACAGTATTTTTCTCGCCGGCTCCTTTCGGGGGACAGTTGATTTCGGCGACGGTCCACTGACCAGCAATTCCGGCAGCGTCGATGTTTTCATGGCTAAATTCGCTGGCGACGGTCGCAATTTCGGTGGCACCAAATATGGAGATGCGCGGGATCAATTCGGCGAAGGTATCGCCGTCGATTTGGATGGCCGCGTCGCGCTGGTCGGCTCCTTTGCTGGAACGATGGCTTTTGGCTCGCAGCCTTTAACCGCGCAGGGCGTCAGCGATGTCTTCTTGGCGAGATTCGAGCACGCCTGCGACGGCGCCAATTGCAACGGCTGCTGCGACGGGAATACCTGCCGCGCACCTTCAGTGCAGTCCTGCGGAACCGCTGGGGGCGCCTGTTATGCCTGTGATGCCTTCCGCGCCGACCGCTGCGAAACTGGCCTATGCCGTTGCGGCGTGAATCCTGCGTGCGCCCTGGGGCAGCACTGCGTCGGCGGAGCCTGTGTTTGCGACGCGGAGTCTTGCGCCAGTGGTTGTTGCCGAGCCGGGACCTGTAACTCGCCTTCATTCAGCTCATGCGGAACCGGAGGCGCGAGCTGTGTCACTTGCGATCCAAATAGAGCCGACACTTGCTCGGGCGGGCAATGCCGCTGCGGTCCCAACCCATCCTGTGCGATAGGCCAACGCTGCCAAGGCGGCGCTTGCGTCTGCGATGGCCTTTCTTGCCCCAACGGCTGCTGCGATGGCTTGACCTGCCGGACCAACGATTTGGCCGCCTGCCGAAGTGGAGGCCTCGCCTGTACCGGCTCTGCGTGCAACCCGATCAGAGCGGACAATTGTTTCAACGGTCAATGCCGCTGCGGCTCCAATCCAGCGTGTGACAATGGCCAACGATGTGTCAGCGGAAATTGCGTCTGCAATACAGGCTCGGGATGTGCGGGTTGTTGCGAGGGCAACATCTGCCGGCAGGGCGATGAGCTAACCAGGTGCGGCGCCGGTGGACAGGCCTGCGTCAGCTGTCCTAGCTCGACGGTTTGTTCTGCTGGCAGCTGCCAATGTCCCCCCTACCAGTGCGGTTATCCAAATTGTCGCGCGTGCAGCTGCGGCGACTTTGGACAGTGCGGCGTCTATCCGGCCTGCACCGAGTGCTGCGAGCAATGCGGCACTTACCCCTTCTGCCACGAGTGTTGCCGCGACGGGTTGCGTTGGTGCGAAAGCGTCGCGGCCTGCTGGCCGACGTCGATGCAATGTCCATAACGGTTTCACGCGGTGGGATGACCCATGGATTCAACTGCCGAGGGAGCACGCGCGATGAGTGGCAAGCGAAGAACAGCTCGACAACTCCGCCGGAATACTCTGAGCATTCTGCTCTCGGCGAATCTGATGTTCGGCCCGATGCCGTTGCGATCGATGGATTGGATCTCCACGGTTTCAAGCGGGTGTTGGAAGGTAGCGGCTTTGCTCAACACGCGTCACCTCACGGTTCTCTGGCAACAAGTAATGGCAAACTTCTCGAGACTTCAAGGCGCTCAGGAGCGGCAGAGTCAGCGCGATGAGAGAGTGAGGAGCCTGGAGGTATATCCTCCAGACGCAGCGGGTCCCGCTGGGCAAAGGCACACTTTCATCGCCATCCCTCGAGACGGCGATGGCGCACCCGTGGGCGGCGTCCCGGTGAGCTGGCGGGCCGAGGACATTGAGCGCCAAATGGATGTCTTCATCGGCGACGGTGAATTCGCAGCTCCGTGGGCGAGCACCTTTCGCGTGGTAGCGGAAGCCCGCGGGTACGCGGCGGCCGCTACGGTGCTGACCGCTCAAGATCTGCCCACCGGCTCGGTCGATGGTATGCGTGAGCCGTTCGAAGACATCTGGCGAGACCAATCTCCAGGCACCCCCACGGATGTGCTCAATCGCCGGGGGCGTCAGCGCCTCAACGCCGGCGCCACGCAAGCGCTGGAGTCGCCCGATACGCCCCGGCACGACGGCGCGGGCAACGGCAATTTCCGCCTCCAAGCCCCACTCCTCGAGCTGCCCGGTCGAGGCCTAAATCTGTCGTTGGCGCTCGCATACAACTCGAGGGTTTGGACGCTCGACGGGAGCAGGCAACGAATCACCTTTGACGTAGACGCGGATTGGCCTGCCCCGGGATGGTCACTCGGTTTCGGCAAGCTGGTGGACGTCGACTCCACTGCGAGATTGCTGATCGACGCCGATGGTACCCGCCACCCCTATACCCCGGTTGCGGGAGAGTTCCGGACCACCGATGGCACCTTCATTCGGTATGGGTTTGATCAAGCTTCGCAGGCCTGGTTGGTGAAGTATCCGAATGGCACCACCGCCAGGTTTGGAGCGACGGGCGCCGGAGCGCTCTACCCCGACCGCATTACTGACGCGAACGGAAATTACATCACCATTGTTTATTTCGGATCGGCGCCCTTCATTCGATACATCGAGGACTCGCTTGGAAGAGTGATCACTTTTCACTACGACACGGATACCTTTCCCGTCCTCCTCACCGCCATTACTGCTCCCGGCCTGCAGGGTGGCCCGGAGCGTACCCTGGCTCGAATTCACTATCGGCAGCTTCCACTCAACTACGCTTTTGACTCATCGCTGCAGGCTCAGGTGCGCCAAGTCTCCAACCCGTGGCTGATCGATGCCATTTATTATCCCGGCACCTCGACAGGGTACTGGTTCGGCGATAGTGATTCGTTCTCCGGCTATGGAATGCTGACAAAGGTAATTCAAGCGCGCGGGATGCAATTCACGCCCGGGCCGCGCTTCGAGAAAATGGGGACAATCACCGCCGGAGACATCAACCGTCAGTGGCTATACAGCTATCCCGCCGCCCCCGATTCCACTCTTCGTGACGCGCCCACGTATCAGACGGTGACCGAAAGCTGGGCCTATATGACGGGCGACCCTGCCGTCACGACCTACAGCCTTACGCTCTACTCTGAGCCCCAAGTAGAGGAAATAACCTATCCGAACGGACTGCACGAGAAGAGATTTTCCCATTTCCGTCAAATGCGCTTTGACGACGGGCTGGTGTACCTGCAAGAGATGCGCGACGGCTCGGGCACCTTGCTTCGCAAACAAGACACGACTTGGGAAGAGGGCGACGACTCTTCGCCCCGAATCTCCCGCACCGAAATCACCAACGAGCGAGGAGCTACAGCCAGGACGGAAATCGACTACCACCCGCGCTTCAATGCGCCGAAGGAGGTGCGCAGCTACGACTTCGGCGGCTCGCTGCTGAAAAAAGTGGCTTTCGAATACGAGACCAGTCCGGGATATGAAGCAAGTCATATTTTCAATCTGCCCAAGAAGGTCGACGTCATCGAGGCAGATGGCACTCGCGCCTCGCGGGCCGAGTACTCCTATGACGATTTCCCGTTGACGTCGAGAGCGGGGCTGCTCCACCACTCGAGCGCCAGCAGCTTTCGAGGCAACCTCACCAAGAAAACGGTTTACACCGATGCGGTGGCTTTGAGCGGCGATATTGTCGAAAGCCGCTGGTACGACGAGACCGGGAACATGGTGCGGGCGTCCACCTCGTGCTGCGAGCAGACCAGCGTCGAATATCAGTTGGCCACGCAGTACGCCTATCCCACCAAAGTCACGCGCGGGGCAGCGGAGGAAATTCCTTCAGCGCGCGTCAGTACCAACGCCACCTACGACTACAACACGGGGCGCCGCCTTTCCGCCGTTGATCCAAACGATCGCGAGACCGTGTTCAATTATGAGCCTTCCTCCCTGCGGCCGCAGACAACCTTGCTCTCCACCGGAGGGGCTATCGAATACACATACGTCGATTCGGAAATGAGCGTCGAGCAGACAACCCTCGCCGCGCCCCTCGAGATTGGTTTGCGCACCAAGACATGGCTCAATGGCCTGGGCCTTGTGCGTCAGGAAGATCGCTGGGTGGGCGGTGGAACCTGGGACATCGTGAGCCTCCAGTATGACGCGATGGCACGGCTGCTGATGCAATCTCGCCCATACCGATCCGGAGACACGCCCCTGTATACAAGCTTTGTTTACGACTTGTTCAGTCGGGTCACCGCGGAGCGGTTGCCCGATGGAAGTACCGATGCTCAGCGGAGCACCACGTACCACTATTACAACGAGCCCGATCGCCCAGACACCGCCTCCGCCGCTCCGGGAACCACCGTCCGCACCAAGGATGCTTGGGGGCGGGAGAGATGGAGCCGCAGCGATGCGTTGGGGAGATTGGTGGAAGCGGTCGAGCCCAACCCGGCGGGCAACGGCTCCGTGTTGCTCGCAGGCAGTCTGGCCACCACATACCGACATAATGCCTTGGACCGGTTGGTGGAGGCTCGCCAGGGGAATCAGCAGCGCAGTTTCAAATACGACTCGATGGGCCGATTGACGCACCAAAAATTGGCTGAGCGCAGCACCACGCTGGATGAAAGCGGGGCTTACCTCGGCGGCTCGGGGACCTGGAGCGATGTGTTCACATATGACGTTCATTCCAATTTGACGTCGCACACCGATGCGCGAGGCGTGAAAAAAGTCTACCAATATGACGACGATCCGCTGAATCGCCTGAAGGGCGTCAGCTATGACACGTCCGGCTTTGGCGATTCGGCGAACCCAATTCTCGATGCTCCGGCTGTTGTCTACGAATACATGCCTGCGCCTGGAGACGTCACTCGCCTTCTGCGCGTCACCACTTCCGGCATCAGCACCGAGGAGTACGGCTACGACGCCGAGGGGCGGTTGAGCTCGAAGACTGTGAAAATGGCTGGGCGCGAGGGCTACGGCCAGCAAATCGAGTACACCTATGACGGCCTCAGCAGATTGACGGATATTGTCTATCCGCGCGAGTACGGAATGGCGGGCGAACCAAGAAAGCCGATCCGCGCGGAATGGGATGTAGCCAGTCGGCCGAAGGCCTTAAAGGTGGACGGCGCGGACTACGCGTGGCAATTTCAATACAACGCGGCAAGTCAAGTCACCTCCATGAACGTGGGCAGTGGTGCATTCGGCCAAATTCGCGAACAATCCGACTACGAGCTTGCCACCGGCCTGCTGAGTGACCAGAAAGTCCGTCGCGGCGCGGCGGTCCTGCTCGATCTCTCCTACAGCTATTTGCGACCCAACACCAGCTTCGCCAGGACCGGCCAGCTGAGCAGTGTGCTGAACAATCTGAATCACGACCGAGACAAGCACTATTTGTATGACCCACTGGCGCGCTTGATTCACGTGAGCAGCGGGCGCTACGACTCGCCCTTCTGGGCGATTGATTACAGCTATGACCGCTACGGCAACCGAACCGGTTCTACGTCGGTAGGCTATACGCCCGGGGGTGCGTCCGAAGGCGGCGGCCAACCCGACGCCATCCCCACGGGAGACTCTGCGCAAAACCCGCTCGGCGCGATGACTCCGTCTGGAAACGATGCGCAATTTGTCTCGCAAAGCGTTCCCAATTTCATGATTCAAGGCCTCAATTACGACGTCTCCATCACCATGCGAAACACGGGCCAGTCCGTCTGGCAGCAGAACCAACACCGGTTGGGCTCGCAAAATCCTCCCAACAATACCACTTGGGGTTCCAGTCGAATCAGCACCAGCTTGCCGGTGTACCCTGGCCGAGACGTCACCTATCGACTCTTGGCCCGAGCCCCTCAGGAAGAAGGGACGTACAACTTCCAGTGGCAGATGATTGAAGAGGGTGTGGAGTGGTTCGGCGATTTGACCCCCAACGTGCCGGTGCGCGTCATTCCGCCCGGTCCCTTTCCACCGAGCGATCTCCGTTTGACGGTGATGTCCACTACGCAGATTGACCTTCGCTGGACGGCAAACAGCACCGATGAAGAGGGTTTCGAAATTGAACGAAAAATTGGCGTCGCCGGAACGTACGCGCTCATTCGAACGGTCGGCCGCGGCGAGACGACGTACAGCGACCGCAACTTGGAGCCCGGCACAAACTATTACTACCGCGTGCGGGCGTTCTACTCCGACGGCCGGCGCTCGCCCTTCTCCAATGAAGCGAACGCCACCACCTCTGGGCCCGCGCCCACTGACGGCCACGGCGCCTTGAGCTTTGATCCGGCATCCAATCGTGTGACGACGGACGGCTTTTCGTACGATGACGCCGGCAATCAAACGCGAACAGTTCGTGCCGATGGCGCCCGGCAGCGTTACCAGTACGACGCCGCCGGTCAGCTCGCCAAGGTGAAGGACGACGCGGGCGCTACGCTCGAGCTGTATTCGTACGACTTTGCGCGGCGCCGAGTTAGGACGCAGCTCGGAGAAAGCTCCAATTCGAGAACGTATTACGTTTGGAGCGGCACCTCGGTGATCGCCGAATACGTCGAGTCGGACGATTCGCCCGCCGTACCAAGCTGGAGCCGCAGCTACATCTACTTGGGGACTCGCCTGCTGGCCACCTCAACGCGCAACGGCGATCAGGAGCGCGTCCAATATCATCACCCCGACCGATTGGGAACGCGTCTAATTACCAACGCCCAAGACCCTGGCTACTTCGAGCAGGCGACGCTCCCCTACGGAACGTCTCTGGGTTCCGAGTCCACCGGTTCGACGAACCGGCGGTTCACCAGCTATGACCGCAGCTCTGTCACCACGCTGGACTACGCGGTCAACCGGCACTATGACTCGTCGCAAGGGCGCTTCACCCAGGTCGACGCGATGGGTTTTCAGGCATCCCAGCTTCACAGTCCACAGACGCTGAACCTGTATGCCTACACTCACGGCGATCCCATCAATCGATCGGACCCACTGGGGTTGTTGGACACCATCATTCTCTACATGGATGGCGGGGGTGGGGGGCACTGGGAGTGGTGGGACTACTATTCCAATGGAAAGTACATCGGATCCAGCGAGCCAGAGTGGATGGGCAGTGGTCACGTTGGCGTGATTGATTTTTCGCCCGGTGATGTCGGTGGTTGGTGGGGCGACGGAGGAGGCGGCGGCAGTGGACCAGATGCTGGCATTACGGATGGCGCCGCATCGAAGCAACCCCCGGCTAAAGTCGACAGGTGTCATCGGCCTGCCGAAATTCCGGTTCTCGGTCGTCTCGCTAGCGCTGTAGGTTGGGAGCATGAGTGGCTGAAAACCTCTCAAGTCGAGGCGGGCATGGGAAATCCCAATGGAAGGCACTCCTCTGACATCCCGTATATCAGGACAACAGTCGTCGATCACACGGGGGAGACAGGGGTTTGTAGCCCAGTGACAGACGTAAGTGAGGCTTGCGTTAATGCATACCTACAAATGGGTCGACCTACAGGCAGGTGGAGCACTTGGAACAACTGCAACACGTTCGTTGGGGGCGTGCTCGATGCCTGTGGCATGAGCCTCCTCCCGGAGACGCCACCGCCTCATGACTATTCGCAGGATATTTGCACGGGAAACTGAGTCATGATCTTCAAAAATCTCCTGATGGATCGGACGAGAATGGCCAGGCTTCTGGTCATTTCCTCCATCGCAACGGTTGTTTTATTTCCATTGTGTATGCTCTTCCTCGCGCACTCAATGCTCTACGTTCCAACTTGTCACGACGATTTCTCTATGTTTTCTGGGATTCCCGAATGTCGGAGCGTGACCATACAGCTATACGTCTTGTGGGGTCTGTTTCTAGCGAGCGCACTGTTGGCACTGGCTTCTCTGGCACGCTGGCTGTACTTGAAACTGAGGCGCAGAGGAGACGGGCCACAGAAGATACAGCCACAACCCATCCATTGACGGGAAATCGGTACGCGAGAGAAAGCATGCCATTGCTGCGGCGACGATGGCTCACCAAAGGAACACGGCAAGTCAGAGAGGTTTGGCGCCAGACGATGTCCTAGCTTTGTTTTACAGCGCGATCTCCACGGTCTCTCCTCACGTGTTGGCACATAGATTCGTTGTTCTGCTGGAGTTCACGGAGGAATACGCGTTGGGGGAGATGAAATCTCCGTTGCTTGACAATTGATCGCTTGTGAATACGCTGCCGACAAAACTTATCAGACGGCGGGATTAGCATCGCAGAGGCGCTGCATTTGGAAATGATACGCGCGGTGGATTGACGCGCTGCTCAAGAGCGCGCGCGGGCGCGGTGTTTGGTTTGTTTTGGCGCTGTCGCGGCTCGTTTGTTTTTCCGCGCAGGTTCGTAGAATTTCCCGATCGCCTTTCCAAACTTCGCCATCTTCTTCCAGGCGCGATTCAAGTTGCCGGCGTCGGCGGCCTTTCCCGATTCGTTCCCCAGCACCGTGACGAGTGAGTCGCGAAGATCCTGCAGGTGCTCGGCGGGTACCCGGAAGTCCATGACCAGTCCGTCCTGGGGCTCGTCGTGTGTTTTTATGGTGACGTACGGCGGGTCACCCTCGATGTCCCGAATCGCTTTGCGGATCCCGTCGAGGATCTTTCGGTCGTAGGGATCCATCGGCGGAGATGGCGCGTCTTTTTCGTGCTGGTGGCGAAGAGCGGCCTGTAGCTCGGAGCGAGTGCAGTCGGCAAACCGCTTGTCCTTCGTCGAGCCATCTTTTTGGGGTATGGCGATGGGCGTGTTTCCGGGATCGCCCTGCGACAGCTTCGACCCGGCGGACTTCACATACGTGAGCACGGCGCGAAGTCTGAACACGCCATACTTCTTTGCAACATCTTCGGTGAATGTTCTGGCAATGAGACCATACAGGCGGAGCGTCGACGCCGGAACGTCCCCAAAGTGTTTCACGAAGAATTCTCGCGGCGATTTGTAATCGCCGCTCTTCTCGATCAGATGCTCATTCACTATTCGATTAAAGTGGACGCCGATTTCCCAGTGCTCCTCTTCACCTTTGGTCAGGAGATCCTGGATCGCCAGGCGCTCCTTTTCGAGCTCCGGTGATGACTTTCCCTTGATCGCCCGATGTACCGGTTTGCTGGTCATCGCCCCTCCCTGTGACGGATGAACCGCGTGCGTCGTAGTTGAGGGCGCACTCGCTCGTCAAGGAGCTTGTTAGGCGCTAACTAGTTAGCGCCCACACGGGCGGTGAAGTCGGGTCCTCACTGCCGGGCCGGGGAGATGGCACTCAAAATCAACCTTCCGCCGTCGCGCTGGTGGCATCGTCCCCGGTTCGTGACTTAATTGAACATTCGAACACCGTAGCTATCGACGTCGGGCACTTGGGCGCTTTGGCCCGTGTGAGGTCGATGATCGGAGGGCGGTCGGCGATGAGTGACGCGGTCGAGCTCAAGCAGTGGATTGGCCGGCGTGAAGTTCGCATCGATTGCATCAATCCGAGTCGCTTGGCCGCGTGGAGCGCGACGCTGGACCGGGAGGATCCGTTCCCCGAAGAAGGCGAGGCGGTGCCGCCGGGCTTTCACTGGGCGCTCTTCCCATCGCTGGCTCGCCAGTCAGAGCTGGGCCCCGATGGACATGCGAAGAGGGGCGGCTTTCTTCCGCCGGTGCCGCTCCCGCGCCGGATGTGGGCCGGCGGTCGGCTGCGCTTCCATCGACCGCTGCGCGTCGGGGAGCGGGTCGAGCAAGTCTCGACCATCGACCGCGTCGACGAGAAAAGCGGCCGAGCCGGCCCGCTCGTCTTCGTGACCGTACGCCATGCGGTATCAAACACAGCCGGCCTGGCTATCGAAGAGGAGCAGGATCTGGTTTACCGCGATCCCCCGAAGGGCGACGAAGGGACGCAGACCGCGCAGCCCGCGCCGACGGGACCGTGGCGCCGCCAGATCGCTCCCGATGAGACGCTCCTCTTCCGCTATTCCGCCCTCACCTTCAACGGCCACCGCATCCACTACGATCGTCGCTTCGCGACGGTTTCAGAAGGTTATCCCGGACTGGTCGTGCACGGGCCGCTGATCGCCACGCTGTTGCTCGATCTGCTGAGGCGGCATCTGCCCTCGGCCTCGGTGGAGCGTTTCATCTTCAAGGCGCTGCGACCAACCTTCGACACCTCGCCCTTCGCCGTCGACGGCGCGCCGGACGAGCCACCGACGCACGTCCGGCTCTGGTCGACGGACAATCTCGGCCTCGCGGGGGTCGACGCCGAAGCCTGGATGCGGTGATCCGTCGCTGGACCGAAGGCGCGGAATGGACTCTACTCTGCTCTGTTCAGCAAACTTCAAGGATGTCACCCCGTGAGCCCATTGGGAGAATTCGAGCCGCTGGATGAACCGCCCGTCGTGGTGCGCTCGAAGCTGGCTCCACGGCTGCTCCTGGCGCTGGTGATCTTGGCCGCAGCCGGCGCCGCGCTGTGGTGGTGGAAGCGGTCGCTGGAGTCGCAAGGCGTAGCGCCGATTGTGCAATCCAAACCGGCGGTCGAAGCTCCGCCGGCGCCGCCACCGCCCGCGGTCGCGATGACGGACGGCGACACACTGTTGCGGCAGCTGGGCGCGCGCCTGTCCAGCGCACCCGAGCTGGCGAAATGGCTGGCGGAGGCAGACATCGTGCGCCGATTGGTCGCGGCGGTGAATCTGATCGCGGAGGGAAACAGCCCAAGGCCGGTGTTGGGTTTCCTGGGTCCCGCCGGCAAGTTCGAGGTGCAGAAGGGAAGGAAGTCGCTGCGCGCCTCGCCCCAGAGCTACGCCCGCTATGACACCGTCGCGCGCGTCCTCACTTCCGTCGATGCAGCCGCGGCCGGCAACGTGTATGGCCAGATGAAGCCGTACCTGGACGCGGCCTTCGCCGAGATTGGGCGATCGGGCAAGTCATTCGACGGCACGCTGCGCGCGGCGATTGCAAAGCTCGAGGCGACTCCAATCCCAAGCACCGAGCCGGAGCTGGAAGCCAAGGGCAGCGTGGGCTACGGGTATGTCGATCCCAAGCTCGAAGAGCTCAGCGCAGCGCAGAAGCACCTGCTGCGCATGGGATCCGCCAACGCGCGTGCGATTCAGACGTGGCTGAAAAAATTCGACGAAGCCCTGCCGAAGACGGCGCCCTGATCCGACAGGCCGTCGAGAATCAAGCCCCGAGCGCCTTTGCCGCGGCATCGAGATGCTCGGGCTTGACCCAGATGATCATCCCGAACCCGTGCTCGGACGCGCAGGCATTCGCGGCTCGAACGTTGACCTTGGAATCCGCGAGCTTCTTGAAGATCTCCGCGGCCGCGCCGATTCGATCCGCGCCCTGAACGTAGAGAGCTTGCTTCCTATTTGTGATGGTGAGCCCCGCAGTCTTGGCAGCCTTGAGGAACGCGTCCGCATGATCTGGGACGACATCCACCTGCGCCTTGTCGGTGCCGCTCGGGAAAGCCGTGAAGCAGAGGAGATTGACGCCGGTGTCCTTCAGCTTCTCGAAAACGCGCGCCGCCTCGCCCGCATGATCGGGAATCTCGACGTAGTAATAGTCCACGCGCCGGACCTTATCGGCCATCGCTTCCTCCTTGGCAGAAGCGGGCGCATGGTAGCGCGCGGCGTTCGCAGGGGAAAGAGCCCCCCTTTGCTCAAGCCTGCTGCCGCTTCCGAGCCGTGGCGATCCTCAGCTCCCAGGTTTCACCGATCAGATCGTACCCGAAGTGGCGATGTCGCTCCCGGCGGACCAGGTGAAGCCTGCTCGTTCATAAATGCGTCGGGCGGCCTGAAGCACGCTCTGCGTCCACAGAGTGATCTTCGCGTAGCCCGCTTGCCTTGCAAACGTCACGCACTCGCTCACCAGGCGGCTGCCGATGCCCAAGCCCGCGCGCTTTCGGCTCAACCAGCAGCAGGCGCAGGCGGGCCACTTGCTGTGATTCCCTGACCAGCAACACCGACCCCACCCTCTCGCCTTCCCTTTCCGCGATCCAACAGCGCTCGCGCTTGGCGTCGTAGTGCCGGATGAACCTCGCCGCTATTTCCGCCACCAGCGCCTCGAACCGCTCGTCCCATCCGTAGGCCTCGGAATAAAGAACGCCATGGCGGTGGACCATCCAGCCCAGATCACCAGGCCGGTGAGGCCGCAGCAGGTAGGGAACTTTGGGCTCCGGCCGCTCGCCGAGAAGAGATTCGATGGTTTGCATCGACTCAATCAATTGCGCCTGCTCGATCGGCGACAGGTCTTTCAACAGCGCGGCGACTTCCCTGGCCGAGCGGGCGTTGAGCTCGCGGAAGATCTTCCGTCCCTTGGCGCTCAGCGAAAGAAGCTGCTGGCGACTGTCGATTTCGGAGGGCGTCGCTTCGATCAGAGGTTTGTTCAGACGTTTGTTCTTGAATTCGCGCAGAATGCGACTCAGGTGGCCGGCATCGAGCGCTTCGAGGCAAGCTTGACGCTTCCGCCGGACATGAGCTTCGGGACCTCGACGGCGTGGTGCTTTATTCCAAACGACGCATGGGAACCGTGAAGACTTAGGTACCCTGGCGGCACCCAAACCACGCACACTTCGCCGGAAGCGCGGCAAAAAGCTTCCAAATTGTGGATCCAAAACTCGTCAATCTGCCCTTTGTCGAGGAAGGACGCGACGAGCTCGGCGCCACCCATCATCCAGATGTGCTTGCCTCGCCGGGCGCGAAGTCGTTTGGCAAACGCGCGCGGACGGTCCAGCGAGTCCACGCTACCATCGCGCCGCGCGATATAGCCGTCGGCGCTGGTGGCGATGTAGACAATGATTTTACGGCTCAAGGCCACTCGTTCCCCTTCCCTTCCAGCGGGCCTCGCTGCGGCTGCACGACGCAGAAGCGCTGGCCGGTGGGCGCTTCCATGACCCACCACCGCTTGATGAACTCCACCCGCCTGGCGCCCAGCGCCTCGAGCCGCTTCACCTCTGCTTCCAGATCGTTCGTCTCGATGTCCAGATGCACGCGGCTCGGATGACTCACCTTCTGAATCATCACGATCGGCTCGTCCTCGCGCATCGCCAGCTCGCGATACACGCCGCTCTCCGGCGTGGGTGGGACGACGGACTTGCCGAATGCTCGACTCCAGAACTGCGCCGCCGCATCGAGATCACGAGTGTCGCAATCGATGATCACGGACGAGAAGCGACTTCGGTGCATGGTTTTCCTCCATCAGAGCCCGTATAACAAACAAGCGCTTTCGGCGGAGGTGAGAACGTGATCGGCTCACAAGCAAGCAGCCAGGGCCGGATGCCGGCGGTGTTCATCGGGCACGGCAATCCGATGAACGCGCTCGAGCGCAATGCCTACAGCGTGTCCTGGGAGAAGCTGGGCGAAACGCTGCCGCGCCCGCGTGCGATCCTCTCGATATCAGCCCATTGGTATGTCCCCGGCTCGCGCGTCAGTTCGAATGAACGGCCGCGGACGATTCACGACTTCGGCGGGTTCCCCCGACCTCTCTACGACGTCCGCTATCCAGCGGCCGGTTCGCCGCGACTGGCCGGCCGCATCCGCGAGCTGCTCAGCCCCACCCCAGTCGAGCTCGACGACCGATGGGGGCTGGACCACGGAACGTGGTCTGTCCTGGTGCACATGTTCCCCAGCGCCGACATTCCAGTGGTCCAGCTCGGCATCGACGAAACTCTCTCCGCCGAGGAGCACTACGCGTTGGCAAAGGGGCTGCGCCCCCTGCGGGACGAGGGCGTTCTCGTGCTCGGTTCCGGCAACGTGGTCCACAACCTGCACGCCTATGCCTGGGGGCGGCGTTCGGCCGAACCCTACGACTGGGCCGTGCAATTCGAATCGAAGCTGCGCGAGCTTCTCTCGGCGGGCGACTTCGACGCCGTGGTGGCGTACGAGAGCTTCGGGCGCGATGCCGCGCTGTCAGCGCCGACGCCGGATCATTTCCTGCCGCTGCTCTATGTGATTGCACAGGCCGACCAGGCCGAGAGTGTTGCCTTTCCAGTAGAGGGGTTCGACGGTGGCTCAGTCTCCATGCTGGGTGTGCTCATCAGTTGATAGTCCGATCTGCGGCCCAGTCGAATTTCCATGGCGATCGCTTTGGGGTCTCCTATGGTGAGCGCCGGCAGGCACTGTGCGCTGGCAAAAGATCCGCCGGCGTTGGAAGGAGAGAGCGAACATGGCAGACCAAGGCACGGCGATATCGTGGCAAGCAAATTTCGAAGCAGCTTTGGCTGAGGCGGGTAAACAAAAGCGCCATGTGCTGCTCGATTTCAGCGCGGCGCCGATGTGAGGGGGCTGTGCTCGGCTGGATGCCGAGGTCTACACCGACCCGAAAGTAATCGGCTTCATCAATGAAAATTTCATTCCCATCCGCGTGCACGTGCGGGAGCAGGCGGATGAATTCAAGCGCCTGGGCGCTCGCTATAACGCACAGTGGACGCCTACGATCTTGGTGGTCGATCCGTCCGGTGAAGAGCGACACCGGATCGAAGGTTTCCTACCGGCGCCCGATTTTCTCGCCCAGCTCACGCTGGGACTGGGCCACGCCGCGTTCAAACGATCGGACTTTCGCGAGGCGGAAAAATGGTTCCGCGAAGTGGTCGAGAAATATCCTCAGACCGAGGCTGCGGCCGAGGCGCTCTACTGGGCCGGCGTAGCCCGTTACAAAGCCACCGGCGATGCCTCAGCGCTGGGCGACACGGCGCAGCGGTTCCGCGATCGGTATCAAGAGTCGAGCTGGGCGAAGAAGGCCTCGGTGTGGGGTGCCTCGGCCGCGCGCTGAGCATCGGGGGCTTGCACCCGCGCTGGCAGCGTAAATCTTCAGCTCCTTTGAGGTGACCGATTGCTTTTCGCCGCACTCTTGCCTTCGCTTCGCTGGCGGCTTTTGGGCCAGCCTCCCAGCTGAAGTGCGACGCTCATCGCTGCCTGGCGGAGCGCATCGGCGAGATGGCGATCGTCGAGTGAGCGCGCCACCACCATCCCACCGACGCAGATTCCCGCCATCGCCAATGCCCGTTGTCTGTCCTTCGAACGGCCGCGCCGAACGCTCTGCTCGAAGAGATCGACCATCGCCTTGAACACGGCCTCGAAGACGCGTTTCACAGCCGGATCGCTCCGCGACACATCGCTGGGCAGGGCGACCAGCGGGCAACTGCCGTCGATATCCTCGAAATGCTGATGGGACAGGTACGCAGCAATCACCTGTCGTGCGGCATCGACAGCCGAGAAATCGACGCTTACTCCGGCCCAGCGCGCACTGGGCGGCTCGCCGAGAGCCAACGCAATCGCAGCGGCGTACAGGTCGCTCTTCCGGTCGAAGTAGGTGTAGAAGCCGCCGCGCGTCAGTCCGGCGCCGGACATCACCTGGTCGATCGAAACAGCATCGAAACCGTGGCGATTGAAAAGGACTTGTGCGCTGCGAACGATCCGATCCCTGGTGCGCTCCCGGTGTTCAGATGGGTAGGGCAATCGCCACCTCCGCGCTCTCCTCTACTCCAAGATGAACCGGGTCAGAATATGTTCTTGAACATAGTTTGCTCTGTGCCTTTAAGCAGGCATGGCCAGCGAGCTTGTGAGAAACGAGTGGAGTGTTGTTATTCAGCATGCGGAAGTTCTCGAGCTTCAGTGGCTTCCTTCCACGGCGAACATGACCGACGGTGGCTTCATGGCCACGCTTTGCCTTTTCGCATGGGAAGGTGAGAAGGCTCGTCCGCGCGGAATGCTGATCGATGCCGTCGAGTTTCGCCACCGGTTTGGAGAAGGCGTCATGCAGTGGCGAGATGCGCACATCATTCCGCGGTACGGTGCGGCGGGCGTCCGAAGATTCGCCTTCCTGATGCCGGCGGGCTTTCCGGGCGCGGGTAAGGAGGTCTTCGAGGGACCGGCGATCTTTCCAACCAGATGGTTCGTGAACCGCGACGAGGCGATGGCCTGGCTTCGGGCCGAGTGAGCCAGGGGCACTCCAAACGACGCCGGGCGAAGTGTGAAGACTTAGGTGCCCTGGCGGCACCCAATTCACACACACTTCGCCAGAAGCGCTGGCAAAAAGTTTCTCATTGCGTGATCGGGAACCACTAACTGCCGTTTAGAGACTTCGCTCTGCGGACGAGAGGATTGTCAGATGAATCCCTTCTTCGTGCTGAACGTCCAGTCCACGCTGAGCCTGATCGCCTTTGCGTTGATTGCCCGGTGGCACGTATCGCCGCGGTTGTCCACGCTTTCCCGCGAGGATGCCCTGGTCCCGTTGCTTTGGGTCCACGTGTTTCGTTACGCGCCGCTGACGCTGTACGCGCCCGGTCAGGTTGACCCAAACATTCCCGCCGATGTAACCGCGGCAATCGCTTACGGCGACCTGGTTTCCGCCCTCGTGGCACTGGTCGCGTTGATTGCCTTGAGGCTGAGAGTCGCCATCCCACTCGTTTGGATTTTCACCGTCGTGGGCGTGGGGGATCTGGTCTTCGCGACCTATAAGGCAGTCGGTGCGGAGATGTACAAGTTCCCCATGGGGTGGAATTGGTACATCCTGAATTTCTACGTTCCGATGTTGGTGGTGAGCCACGTGATGATTGTTCAACGTTTGTTGCACAAAAAAGAGGCTCTTCAACCCGCCGCCGCGCTGCACAAACCTGCCAGTTGAGCAGCGGAAGCGCCCCGCGGTGATTGGCATCGCGCAGCGGCGTCATGACCTGCCCCTGCCGCGAAACCTCAGCACGATCCTGCCGAGCACCTGTTCCTTCTCGAGCCGCGCGCGTGCGCTTTGGCCGCAACGGATAGCTGCAATGGGCACCCGAATTCGGGCATCGGTCACCGCCCTTCCCAGCCGTGCAAACCCCGACGCCGCAACTGGCAACCTACGGGAGCGATGCCCGGAAAGGGGCCGATCCGGGGAGAGGCCTGCAGCGCGGTCCGCTATCCCGCCGAGCGGTTGGAGCCAGTTGCTTTTCCTCGCCTGGCCCAACCCGCTCTGCGATTGCTGCCGATGAGCCGGCCTGTTCCCAGAGAAGACTCTGCACGCGACCATCGGTCCCGATCAGGAATGTCACCGTGCCCTCCACGGGATCGGGAATCAGAAAACCAGGGCCAAAGAAGAACGTGTTTTCCGAGATCGGAAAGAGCGCCTTTCGAGCGCCGTTCTGGGGATTGACGTAAATCAATTGATCCGAGCCCAGCTCGGCTGCGCAGTCTTCGATTGATCGAACCCATTCCGAACCGACTCGATAAGTGCCGAGATAGGCCTGGAGCCGCTGACGATCCACTGGGACGACGCGGTGCAGCTGAAACCTCGTGCGTCCGAGCGCCCAATTCAGGTCGCCGATCATCACGTCGCGCGTGGCGCGACCGTTGAAGATGACTCTTTCGTCGCCGCGTTTCATCTCGAGAACAATCTCGTCTCCGTTTCGGCGCGATTTCACGAGGCTCAATTCTCCGGCGCCCTGCAAATGCAGACTGCCGGACTGGCCCTTCCAGCTGCTCGCGAACTCCGCTCGCATGAATTGGAAGTCGTCGCCAAAGGTTCCCACCCAACGCCCTTCGAGCTGCTCCGAGGGTTCCCCGCGACCGCACGCCGACAGCGAGACCACAGCGCCCGTGAGGAGCGCTACCCAACAAACCAAACGCCGTATCGTCGCATGCCCGGTCATGATTCCTCCTTCACGTCATAGACAGACTTGCATCGGGCGTGCCCGATCGGCGCCAATGATATTGGAGCGGCAAAGTGGCGATTCGATTGGTTTCCCCGCTTGCCAGCAAGCTTTCGAATGTTGCCGCAGCGTAGCGCCACAGCGTTGCACAAATGTGGCGCCACGCGATGCGAGCGATCCGAGCGGCTCTGCGCCGCGGTCAACGGATGGGTCATGTCGAACCTACCCTCGTTAGGCCGCCGCGCTGGTCAGCTGAGGCCAGTGCTCGTACTATCCGCTCCGCCAGTTCTCATTCAGGTCGGAGTTGTCATGAGCGATCGCAATTTCCTGAGCAACCGGCGGCGCTTCCCCCGAGCGCGCCTCAGTTGCGACATTGTCTACGGGGACCGACTCCAGTCGTGGCACAGTCGCACTCGCAACGTCAGTCTGGGAGGCTGTCGCATCGTCGGCTACTATCCCTTCCAGCCCGGCAAAGCACTGGCGATCAAGATGACGCATCCCTCCGTGCCGGACGAGGGAACGATGATCGCCAAGGTGGCGCGTCTCGACGGCGGCGCGGAGAACGCGATTTCTCTGGTATTCGACAAGCATTGGCGCGGCAACTCCAAGTTCGAGAACTGGATTTGCAGGGTGATTGCAAAGGACACCGAGGCTGCGCGGACCATTTCGCACACGCTGGATCATCTTCCGATGGAGGCGCGGTTGCGCCGCGCGGCGCAGCCGCAGACGGAGCGCCCGTTTTCGCCGGGAGAGATGGTCCTGCTACAAAGGCTGGATAAGTCGCTTCGCTCAGTGCCGCTGGTGGACCTGCGCGCGGAGTGGGGACCCGAGTGGGAGCGGAAAGCACAGGTGGTGTTCGACCTGATCGCGGATGGCATTGTCCTGTGCTCGATGAAACCGGAGGCAACCACGCCCGCGCCAACCATCGAGGAGTTCGCGGTCCAGAGCTTCTTCAAGACCAGCACGAAACTGATGAAGGATCTCGAGACCGAGTACGGTCCGCTCGACAGGACTTTCGCGCGCGAGCTCGAAACGCTGACTCAGGAAGTGATCCAAAACGGGGCTGACGGCGAGACGCGGTCGAAGGAGGCGTCTTCCGACCGCGCGCGCAAACAGAGGGAGACGGACGTGCCCGTCGTCCTGCCGTATGTTTCAGGGCGAACGAGGAGCGACTGAGGCGGCGCGACGCTGAGGGCAAGCGCAGTAATTAACCAAACACTGCGATCCAACTCGCCTCTGTACGCGGATTCAGGAGGCGCTATAGTCCGCCGCTCTTTGGAGGAGGGAGGAGTCCCATGCGCGGCGGCTCGGTAGTTGTGTCACTCTTACTTGCTCTGGTTGGGGCTGGCTGCGGCTCGCCTCGCTCCGATTCGATCTCGGGTGCGCTTCAGGACCTTTCGACCGACGTCAGCGGTGCGGAGGTCAGCAGGCTGATGGTCGATGGTCGGCCATCGCTGATCATCCGCGATCGGTTTGGCATTCCTCATATCCTGGCGCAGACCAATCGCGGGCTGTTCGTTGCCTACGGATACGCAGTGGCCCAGGATCGGCTATGGCAATTGGAGACCCATCGCCGCGCGGGCCGCGGCACGTTGTCCGAGATGCTGGGGCGTAGCCAACTCCCGGCGGACACGGTCACCCGCACCGAAGGCTACAGCGACGACGAGCTGGATGCGATGTTCGCCGGCCTCACCAGTGAAGAGCAGACCATCTTCGAAGCGTACGTGGAGGGCATCAATCGCTACATTTCCGAGGTGGTGGCGGCGGACCCGGTGAACAAGTTGCCGTTCGAATTCGCCGCGCTCGCCCTGGGTGTTCCCGCTCCGTATAGCACTCGCGACCTGGTCGCTTTCTTGACCTTTCTCATCCGCCGCTTCGGCGAGATCGGCGGCCGGGAGACGCGTAACCAGGCGCTTCTCGCGTCATTGGTTGGCCAGCACGGCGAAATGCCCGGCTACCAGATTTTCAACGACGTCCGTTGGCTGAACGATCCCGATGCTCCCGTCACGGTACCGCAAGCCGGCGCCACCTCGTTCAGGCAGTTGGTTCCTCCTCGATTGCCGGACCAGCTGCAAGGCGCGGTGAACAATTCCTACGATGATCTTCGCGAGCAAGCCATCGAGCTTTGGAGATCGCTGGGCGTTCCGACGAAGCTGGGCAGCTATGCCTGGGCGGTTAGCCCGGAGCGGAGCGCGAACGGCGCCGCGATGCTCTACGGAGGCCCGCAGATGGGCTTCAGCACGCCGGAGGTCGTCCACAACGTCGAGCTGATCGGCGGGAATGGTTTCAATGTCGTCGGGATGGGAGTGGCCGGAGGTCCGGGGGTGATCATCGGACACAATCGGCAACTGGCCTGGACGCTGACCACCCAGGAAGCCGGCGACAATCTCGACATCTACCGGGAAACTCTTTGCGACGCGGGAAGCGGCCCGGGCTCCGGATACGAGTTCAATCAAGCCTGTGTCGCCTTCGAGTCCCGCGTGGAGGTGATTCAGGTTCGCTTCGAAGCTCCGGTCAATCTCATCGTGGAGCGGAGCATTCACGGGCCGGTGATCTTCAAGCAGGGGAAAATCGCCTATACGCAGAGACGCGCTCACTGGATGAGGGAGCTGGATACGGTCAGCGCAGTCGCCGGCCTGGACAGGGTGCGCAACTTGAACGAGTTCCAGCAGCAGGTGGCAAAAGTCTCGCTTTCCTTCAACGTCGTCTACGCTGACCAACGGGGCAACATCGGCTACTTCGTGGCCGGTCTCAACCCTGTGCGTGCGCCGGGCTTCGATCTCCGCTTGCCCTTCCCGGGAGACGGAAGCGCGGAGTGGACCGGGGAATTGCGACCCAACCCGAGCGCGATCAATCCCGCACAAGGCTGGCTCGCCAACTGGAACAACAAGCCGAGCGCCGATTACGACAGCGGCGATGAAGCCACCTTCGGCAAGATCTTCCGCGTCACCGAAATACAGGAGCGGCTCGCCGCGGGTCCAGTTTCCGTGGACACGATGAAGGATATTCCAAGAGACATTGCCCGCGTGAAGGGCCTTGGACGGGAGGCACGCTTCCTCAAACCGTATTTGCTGGCGGGTCTGGACGGAGTGCCTCCTTCGCATCCGTTGGCGGCGCAGGCGCGCGCGGTCGTGGAAAGCTGGGACGGCAACGCATTCGAGGACGCGCTCAGCAGCACCAGCCTGAACGCGGGAGAGGTGATCTTCTCCTCGTGGTTGGGAAGAATGATCTCCGACACCTTTGCCGACGAGCTGGGAGATCAATTATCCGAGGCGAGCAGCAACATGTTGTTGCACGTTCTCGATTTTGCCTTTACCGGCCAATCCGGCGTCCCTCCCAGTCGCGATTACTTCAACGGAGTCAATCCGAGCGCGGTGATCTCCAGGGCATTCGACACAGTGGTCGCCGCTCTGGCGGCAGCTCTGGGAGAGGATCCGGCTGCGTGGACCGGCCCTCGGGGCGTGATTGCATTCACCCACGCTCTGCCTCAGATTGGCACCGTCGCAACCATTCCGAACTCCAATCGCTCCACCTACGGGCAGGTGGTGGTGCTCAGGCGGCCGTTTATTCGCGGCGAAAACATCTTCAGCTTGGGCCAGAGCGGTTTCATCAAGCTCATTCCCCCGGTTGGACATGAGCTCGATCCGCATTTCATGGATCTGCTGCCGCTCTATCGGAACTTTGAATACAAGCCGATGGGGCTGATCGACGCCTTGTGACGAGTGTCCGCAGGGCCATCGCGCCACGGGTTTCAGTGACAAAGTCCCAGCGCACGGGAGCAGAAGAACTTCGGGTGAAAAACACATGAACAGGTGGTGCCAGATCTTCGGCGTCGCTGCGGTTCTTTCCAGCTCGGCGCTGTACGCGCAGACTTCTTCCCCCTGTCCGGCGGGGGATTTGCCGGAGGGCGTGAGTTGCTTTTCCGGGCGCGATCAGAACGGCTCCTACTACTGGATCGCGATACCCAAGAACTGGAACGGAATACTCGTCGTCCACTCTCACGGCGGGCCCAATCTGACGCCGCCGTCGTTTGCAAGCATTGGCGCCGAGTTGATTCGCTGGCGGGTCGTGGTCGCTGAAGGCTTTGCCTGGGTCGGCTCGAGCTACCGCTACGGCGGATACGGCGTGAGGGATGCAGCCGAAGATACGGAGAACTTGCGCCGCATCTTCGTGGAGGGCTTTGGGCTCCCGCAGCTGACCATCATGCATGGACAGTCCTGGGGCGGGAACATCGCAGCCAAAGTGGTTGAGCTCTATGGGGTCAATCCAGATGTTTCGTTGAATTACGACGGGGCATTGTTCACCAGTGGAGTGATGTCCGGGGGCAGCCGCGCCTACTACTTCAGGTTGGATTTGCGAGCGGTGTATCAATTTTATTGCCGCAATCACCCCCTTCCGGATGAGCCGGAATATCCGCTGTGGATGGGATTGCCGCCAGATTCGAGCCTCACCGCGCAAGAGCTCATGCGTCGCGCCAATGAGTGTACCGGCTACCAGCTGGCACCCGAGGAGCGCTCGGAAGAACAGCGTCAGAACCTGGCCAACATCCTCAACGTGATCCGCATCCCGGAACGCACGTTCTACTCGCACCTGGCTTGGGGAACGTTCCAGTTCCGGGACATCGTTCAGGTTCTGACCGGCGGTCGCAATCCTTTTCCCAATCGAGATGTGCGCTATACCGGCTCGACCGATGATCGGGCGCTCAATCGCGGTGTGAACCGATACCGGTCCAGCCGACGGGCGGTTGCGCAACTTTCGTACGACAGCGATCTGAGTGGCGAGGTGGCGATGCCGATCCTGACGATGCACGCGATTGATGACCCCACTGCCTTCGTCGAGCACGAATCCGCGTACCGGCAGACGCTCGAGGGAGCGGCAACGTCGGATTACCTGATGCAGCTGTTCACCAACGAAAGCGAGCACAGCGTGCTCAGCACTTCCGAGTACGCGACGGTGTTGCACGCATTGGTTGACTGGGTGCAAACGGGAAAGAGGCCCCGGTACGAGTCCATCCTGTCCTCATGTGAAAAATTCCGCGAGGTGTATCAAGTTCCCTGCTATTTCAATCCGGGATATCAGCCCGGTTCGTTGGAATCGCGCGTCTATCCGCGCCACCGATAGAAAGGAATGCGTTTCTCGACGCGCGCAAGGGTCTGGCTGCTCCTTCTCGCGGCGATCGGTTGCGCGCGCAGGGCACGACAACCGGTCCCTCCCCTTCCCACCGGGCAACCCGCGCCTGCCGAGCTTCGGCAGCGTTACAGCGGAACCTACGTCTACGCGGGCGGAGACGCCGAGCGCGCATCCGTTGCTGCTGCGGTCAACCGCGCGGTCGAGCCGATGTCGTCTTTCGCCCGCGGCTTTGCTCGAAACGCGTTGATGGAGCGCGCGGAGATTCGAGACTTCTTCATCATCTCTTTCGACGACAAGGGAAATGTCAGCGTCGTATCGCCCCGCGAGTTTCCAGAGGTGAGCCCCTCCGACGGCACGCCCGTTCGGGTGACGAATCGCTTTGGCGATCAGACCGAGCTGAGCCAGCGGTTCGTCGATGGGGTTCTCGTCCAGCGCGGCCGCAGCGAGAGCGGCGGAGGAACCACCACCTTCGAGCTGCGCCCGGGCGGCCAAACGCTGCGCGTCCACCGGGTGATGGAAAGCTCCCAGCTGCCTCGACCGGTGGAGTACACGCTGACGTACAAACGGCAGTGAGGCCCGCCGCCCGGATCACCCCTCGAATACAGGCTCGCCTTGCTCGCTTTACGCTCGGGGTGAACGGTGTACGGCTTTGGCCTCGCGAGTCTTCGTCTCACTTTGGTGAGGTTCAGGTCGCTTTCACGTCAATCTGGGCGACGGTTCGCTCAGGCCACTCGCTCGCGTTCGCTCAGGGCAGTCCGTAGATTGGGAGCCACTTCGGCTGCCTGGAGAACGGCGCGCCGGAACTCGAGCGGCTGTGCGATGGCGTTGAACGACTCCAGTGTGCCGCCGGTACCATTCACAGAAATGGTGCCATAGTCCATCAATCTGCCGAAGACGGTCTGATGGACTTCAATCGACTCGATCTTCGACAGATTGAGCTCGACGGTCCTCGCAGGTCGGAATGCCGATTATACGTGCAACGGGTCTCGCGCTTGCCAGGCGACGGAGTCTGTATTTGGCGGGAGGGTCCGAAACGCCCCCCCAAGCCACGGCTGAAATGGCGCTCCTCACGCGCTGCAAGTCACGTCGGTCTCGGCGACACAGCGGCAGCGTCCCGCCCGCCGCGCGCCTGGCCCAGCTCCTCCGCCGTGATCTGTTCGAGACTCTTGCCTGCCGTACCGATGCCAAGCAAGGCGACCGCCAGCGCGCCGATCAGCAGTACGACGGTGGTGATGGTGAAAACACCGCTGAATCCGATCCGCGCAAATGTGTAGCCAATCACGATCGGCGCCGAAAGGCCGCCGATTCGCCCAAACGACGACGCCACGCCCATGCCCGTCGTCCGGAACGCGGTCGGGTACAGCTCTGGAGTATAGGCGTAGATCCCCGCGTAGGTGCCGTTCATGAAAAATGAAAGCAGGAATCCCGCCATGGTGATGGCCGAGTCGGACCTGGCGTTGGCCAGCAGATACGCGGAGACCCCGCCCAAGAGCATGTACAGCACGATGGTCCATTTGCGGTCGAGTTTTTCGGAGATGAACGCGGCGGAGTAGTAGCCGGGAATTTGGGCCAAGTAGATGATGATGCTGTAACCGAAGCTCTTGGTGATGGTCATCCCCTGCTTGATCAGCAGCGTGGGGATCCAGGTGAAGAATCCGTAGTACGAAAAAGTGATCGCGAGCCAAAGCAGCCAGAGCATCAGCGTGGTCCGCCTCATGGCGGGGCTCCAGAGCGCTGCGAGATTTCTTGCGAAGGTCCCGCCCTGACGGACGCCGAGGGCAGGAACCTCCACGCTCTCCAGCGGCGGCAGCGTCGCCTTCCCGCGCTGAGTCACCTCCACCTCGATCCGCTCCACCTCCGCGGCGGCCTCGGCGGACCGCCCCCGCTGGATCAGCCAGCGCGGCGACTCCGGGAGTGACCGGCGCCACCAGAGGAGCATCACGATCGGCAGCGCGCTCACGATCTGAACGATCCGCCAGCCGTCGCGCGAGGGAACCACCAAGAGGTAGCCCAGCAGGGCGGCGAAGACGAATCCAAAAGAGAAGAAGCCGGAAAGCGAGCCGACAAATCGCCCGCGGTACTTCTTGGGGATGAATTCGGCCAGGAACGGGGCGATGATCGCGCTCTCGGCGCCCAGGCCAAAGCTGGCCGCGACCCGCCACCCGAATAGAAATTCCCAGTTGGGAGCGAAAGCCGCGACGAGCGTGGCCCCGCAATAGATCGCCAGGGCGTACATCATCACCGCCCGACGTCCGATCAGATCACCCAGCGTCCCGGCAAGGAAGGCGCCGGGGAGGTATCCGATCATCGCCGAGCTGCCCAGCCATCCGGTCTGCTTGTCGGTCAGCTCCCAGAGCCTGACAACCGCTGGAATGATGAAGGCGATCATCGCCCCATCCATCGCGTCGAAGGTGTATCCCAGCCCGCCCATCCACAGCAGCCGCCAGTGGAACCGGCTGAACGGAATGCGCTCGACGCGCTTCAAGATGGTGAGGTCGGCTTGGCTGGCTGCGATCGCGTCGGCCATGGTGTTCCCCTTCTCCGCGTGCTAGGGCGCTCCTCCGTATCGCGCGAAGCGACTCTACGCGAAGGGAGGAGCAATTGGCTCAAATCCTGTTCAAGAACTTTCGGATGCTCGATCCGGAGAGGGATGAGATCGCTCAAGGCCACGAGCTGTTGCTCGAGGGAGAGCTCATCCGCGAGGTATCGGAAAGACCGATCAAGGCGTCCGATGTCTCGGTGATCGACTGCGGCGGGCGCACGCTGATGCCGGGCTTGATCGACTGCCACGCCCATGTGGTGCTGAGCGAGGTGCTGATCCGGCAGCTGGAAAACGTTCCGCTGACGCTAATGACGGCCCGCGCGGTGGTGTCGATGCGAGCGATGCTTGACCGCGGCTTCACCACCGTGCGCGACACCGGTGGAGCCGATTGGGGGCTCAAGGCAGCGGTGGATCAAGGGCTGATCGAGGGCCCACGGCTGTTCATCTCAGGCAAGGTGATCGGTCCGACCGGCGGGCACGGGGACATGCGCCGGCGCACCGATCCTGGGGCTCGCTGCCATTGTTGCAACGCGCTCGCCTTCGCCACGGCGATGGCCGACGGCGAGGCCGAAGTGCGCAAGGCCGTGCGCGAGGAGATGCGGCAGGGATGCGATCAGGTGAAGATCATGATGTCAGGCGGCGTCGCCTCTCCCTACGATCCGCTGGACAGCTTGCAGTTCTCGCCCGGGGAGGTGGCAGCCGCGGTCGAGGAAGCACACGCCTTCGGCCGTTACGTCTGCGCGCATGCCTATACCGTGGAGGCGATCACCCGCGCGGCCCAGGCCGGCGTGCGGACCATCGAGCATGGCAATCTGATCGACGATGCCACCGCCCAGCTGATGGCCAAAAAGGGCATGCTCCTGGTCGCCAACCTCGTCACCTATTACGCCATGCGGGAACGGGGCTCCGCGTTCGGAATGTCCTCCGAGATGCTGGCCAAGAACGAGCTGGTGATCGAGGGCGGTCTCCGGTCGCTGGAAGTCTGCAAGCGCGCCGGCGTGCCGGTGGCCTACGGAACCGATCTGCTCGGCGAGCTCCAGGTTGAGCAGAGCCGCGAATTCGTGCTGCGAAGCGAGGTCCTCTCGCCCCTGGAGATCATTCGTTCGGCGACGGTGATCGGAGCGCGGGTGCTGCGTCAGGAGGGCAAGCTCGGCTGCCTGCGGCCGGGCGCCTTCGCCGACTTGCTCGTGATCGACGGCAATCCGCTGAAGGACGTTGGATTGCTAGGGAAGCCCGAGAGGTCGCTCGCGGCGATCATCAAGGGCGGCCGGTTCCACAGGAGTCGCCTGCGGTGATTTTTTCAAAGGAGGCAAACCCATGCGCCGGACAAGATCGCGTTTCGCGCGAGCTTTCGCACTGTCTGTCGTCGGCACCATTGCATCATCGGTTTACGCGCAACGAGTGGTAGCGACGATTCCGGTGGCGAGTTATCCAGTCGGTCTTGGCTTGTCCCCGGATCAGGCATTCCTTTATGTATGCAACGCGGCAACGGACCTCGTGCAGGTGATCGATGTCGCCAACCGGCAGGTCGTGGACGCGATACAAACGGACTACGGAGCCATTTGGATTGCAATCCGCCCCAATAGCACCGAAGCGTACGTTGCCAATTCGGGGAGCGATACCGTCACGGTAATTGATACGGTCAGCCGCACCAGGGTGAAACAAATCCAGGTGGAGCAGGGGCCGCACAACGTCGTGTTTTCGCCGGACGGATCGCTGGCCTACGTGGCTATTTTTGGCGATTTCGACGGCACAGCTGTGGACGTGATCGATGCCGACTCGCGCACGCTTGTGGCCAGTATCCAGGTCGGGCTGGCGCCTCATCAAGTGGTGGTCAGCGCCGACGGTGCAACCGCTTATGTGGCCAACTACGGCAGCAACACGGTGAGCGTTATCGATACCGCGAGCCGTACCGTGATCGGAGACATTCCGACCGACGACTATCCCGCGGGATTGGAATTTGCCTCGGGCGGTGCCGAGCTATACGTGTCGCATTTGAATTCCGAGCGCGGCGTGGCATCGGTGATCGATCTGACCCTCGGCCAAGTGGTAGCTCTAATCCCGGTGGGACTCGCCGGACATGCCCTGGCGTTGTCCCCGGACGGCTCGCAGGTTCATGTGGCGAACAGTGATACGAATGACGTGACCATCATCGACGTCGCCAGCCGGCGGGCTGTGCAAACATATGGCGTTGGCGAGGGGCCGCACGGCATCCTCTTCTATCCGGATGGCTCGGAAGTTTACACCGCAGACATCGCCGGCAACACGGTCACGGTGGTCAGCTTCGTTCAGTAAGGCGGATAACGGTAGCTGTCGGACTTCCCTGCAAGCGAGGCAGTCGAACCGCCACGTTCGGCTCAGGGAGCAGCTCGCGAAGAAATAGCCGTGGCGCACTTCGCCGTTACGCCGGCTAACGGGCGTATCTCGCGCGCATCTGCTCTTCGCGCCTTCTGCCCCTCTCGGCCGCCTTGAGCCTTTCCGCTTCGCGCGACCTCGGTGGAGTGTGAACCTCGAGCGCGTCGAAGAGCTTCAGCGTGAGGACAGTGATGTCCTCGACCGCGGTATTGAACGCTTTCTGATTCGCCTGCGACGGTGAGTTCATTCCGGTGAGCTTGCGTACGTATTGCAGCGCGGAGGCCCGAACCTCCTCCTCCGTGGCGGGCGGCTCGAAGTGATGAAGCGTCTTAATGTTCCTGCACATTCAATGTCTCCCTGCGGCGTGCCATATCCCAAACGGATGGTGCCGACCAGAGATGCCCGACACCGTTCGAGCTATCGGACTTCCCTGGGGAAGGCGAAGAGTGGCGCGAGCGTGAACGCGAGCTCCGGGAGCGCGCGAAGAAGTAAAGGCAGCGCGCTTCGTTCTTCCCGCTGGTTGAGGAAGATGCTCTGATCGGAGGCCGTGACGGCTTCCGATGCGCAGGGCGCAATCCACGCGGTCTTTCGGATCGAATCAGCCAGGCTGATCGCCGGTCTGGCGCGAATCGTGCGCGACGTCGGTCTTGCCGAGGAGATTGCACAGGACGCTCTCGTCGTCGCGCTCGAGCGGTGGCCGCAGTCGGGCGTCCCGGACAACCCGGGCGCCTGGTTAATGGCTACCGCGAAGCGTCGAGCGATCGACGAGCTTCGGCGGAGCAGGCTGCTCGAACGCAAGCACGAAGAGGTCGGCCGCGAGATGGAGGCCAAGCAAGAGATGAGCAAGCCGGATCTCGAGTCAGCGATCGACGATGACGTCGGCGACGACCTCCTGCGGCTCGTGTTCATTTCGTGTCATCCGGTTCTTTCGACCGAGGCGCGGGTGGCGCTCACGCTCAGGCTGCTCGGAGGCCTGACGACGGAGGAGATCGCGCGCGCATTCCTCGTCCCGGAGCCGACCGTCGCCCAGCGAATCGTCCGGGCCAAGCGGACCCTTGCCGACGCGCGCGTCCCCTTCGAAGTCCCCCGCGGAGCCGAGCTCGCCGCCCGGTTGTCGTCGGTGCTTGAGGTCATCTACCTGGTCTTCAACGAGGGCTATTCAGCGACGGCCGGTGACGACTGGATCCGACCTGCGCTCTGCGAGGACGCGCTCCGTCTCGGGCGCATTCTGGCCGAGCTCGTTCCGCACGAGCCGGAGGTCCACGGCCTGGTCGCGTTGATGGAGATCCAGGCATCCCGCTTGCGCGCGAGAACTGGTCCGTCGGGAGAGCCCGTCGTACTCTTCGATCAAGACCGCGCGCGATGGGATCAACTCCTCATCCGTCGCGGCCTCGCTGCGCTCCAGCGCGCCGAAGCGCTCGGCGGAGTGAATGGCCCGTACAGATTGCAGGCCGCAATTGCCGCCTGTCATGCGCGAGCGCGGACATCGGCGGAAACGGACTGGCCGAGGATCGTGGCGCTCTACCACGCGCTTGCCCAGCTCGCGCCATCGCCCGTCGTCGAGCTGAATCGCGCCGTCGCTCTTTCGATGGCGTACGGTCCAGCGGCCGGCCTGGAGATCGTCGATGCGCTGACCTCGGAGCCGCAACTCAAGGGGTATCATCTCCTGCCGAGCGTGCGCGGCGACCTCCTCGCAAAATTGGGGCGCTTCGACGAAGCCCGTGTGGAGCTCGAGCGCGCCGCATCGCTCACGCGCAACGCCCGCGAGCGCGCCCTGCTCCTCGAGCGTGCCGCCGCCTGCGGGCGCGAATCCGCGCCGCCGCGGTAAGGCGCAATCGCCTTCCGCGCGTCATATGGACGCTCCGGTTATCGGGCGTGATAATACAAATTCGGAGGCGTCGTTGTTTGGTTGTTCGGCAATCACAAACAAATAACTGTGATGACAAACGCTCGCGTGTCTATACGAGACTACCCGTTGCATTCGGGCGATCGAAAGTCAGCTCGTAGCGATCTACGATCGTTCGCTGTTTTTGCGAGACGACCGCCTAGCTGCTGCGATGCCTTCGAGCCGCGAACATGAGGACGCCGGTATCTCTGGCCAGGGCTTATTCGCCGCCAGTGTTGGTGCGCAGGATGGTCCCGTAGTTGCCCACCGCGATGCCGGTACTCGCGTCCAGGAAGGAGACCCCCAGGAGGTAATTGGTCGTTCCGCTTGCCTGGCGCCTCCAGGTGGCGCCGCCGTCGGTCGTGCGCAGAATCGTTCCGCCGGAGCCCACTGCGGTCCCGGTGTTCGCGTCCACCAAGGAGACTCCAGAGAGCCAATCGGTGATCCCGGTGAGCTGGGACGTCCAGGTGGCGCCGCCGTCGGTCGTGCGCAGAATGGTGCCAAACACACCCACCGCCCAACCGCTGTTGGCGTCCACGAACGAGACGGCACCGAGAGGATTGCTCGTCCCGCTGGCCTGGAGCGTCCAGGTGGCGCCGCCGTCATTGGTGCGCAGGATGGTTCCGTTGTCGCCCACCACAGTCCCGGTGGTGGCGTTCAAGAATGAAACTCCAAAGAGAGTGTCGGTCGTCCCGCTGGACTGGGGCGTCCAGGTTGCACCGTCAGTGGTGCGCAGAATGGTTCCTCCCTCGCCCACCGCAGTCGCGTTGGCGCCCACGAATGAAACTGCATAGAGAATGTTGGTCGTCCCGCTGGCTTGGGGCATCCAGCTGGCGCCGTCGGTTGTGCGCAGGATGGTTCCTCCCTCGCCCACCGCAATGCCGGTATTCCCGTCCACGAAGGAGACTCCAAAGAGCATGTCAGTCGTCCCGCTGGACTGGGGCGTCCAGGTTACGCCGTCAGTCGTGCGCAGAATCGTTCCGCTGTCGCCCACTGCCGTCCCGGTGTTGGCGTCCACGAAGGAGAGTCCGCGCAGATGGTTGCTCGTCCCGCTGGTTTGGAGTGCCCAGGTGCCGGGGAAGCCGCCGGTCGTCGTGCGCAGAATGGTTCCGCGCTGGCCCACTGCGGTCCCGGTCTCGGCGTCCACGAAGGAAATCCCGAAGAGAGGCTGGAGCGTCCTGCTGGATTGGGACGTCCAGTTGGCGCCCCCGTCGGTGGTGCGCAGAATGGTTCCGCGCTCGCCCACCGCGGTCCCGGTGTTGGCGTCCACGAGAGAAACCCCGCGGAGATGCTCCTGTGTCCCACTGGACTGGGACGTCCACCTCGCGCCCCCGTCGGTGGTGCGCAGAATGGTTCCGCGCTCGCCCACCGCCGTTCCGGCGTTGGCGTCCACGAAGGAGACTCCGCGGAGTGTAGAGGTCGTCCCGCTGGACTGGGGCGTCCAGGTGGCGCCGCCGTCGGTGGTGCTCAGAATGGTGTTGCCGCCCACGACCCACCCGGTGTTGGCGTCCACGAAAGAGACCCCGTTTAAAGGAATGCCCGTTCCTTGGAGTTGCGCCGTCCACGTAACCCCGCCGTTGGTGGTGTGGAGAATGACTCTTTGAGGTGGAATACGGCTAAGGCCACCTACCGCGGTCCCGTTATTGGCGTCCACAAAGGAGACGCCCAAGAGAGGCAAGATTGTCCCGCTGGACTGGGGCGTCCACGTGGCGCCGCCGTTTGTGGTGCGCAGAATGGTCCCGGCCTCACCGACCACGGTCCCGGTGTTGGCATCCACGAAGGACACGCCCCAGAGAGGATTGGTCGTCCCACTGGCTTGCGGCGCCCATGTGGCGCCACCGTCGGTGGTGCGCAGAATCGTTCCTATCAAGGGGAATACGGGATAGGAGGTGCCCACCGCGGTCCCGGTGTTGGCATCCACGAAAGAGACCGCGGCGAGCCAATGGGTCGTCCCGCTGGATTGCGGCGTCCACGTGGCGCCACCGTCCGTGGTGCGCAGAATGGTTCCGCGCGAGCCCACCACGGTCCCGGTGTTCGCGTCCAGGAAGGAGATCCCCGATCCTGTTTGCGGGTGTTGGAACATCCAGGTGGCACCGCCGTCGGTGGTGCGGTGAATGCCATCACCCACTGCCCACCCGGTGTTGGCGTCCACGAAGGAGACCGCCAGAAGAAACTGGGGTCCACTGGATTGGGGAACCCACGTGACGCCCCCGTCAGTGGTGTGGAGAACGCCAGCGCCATCACCCACTGCCCATCCAGTGTTGGCGTCCACGAAGGAGACTCCATAGAGAATGTCGGTCGTCCCGCTGGCTTGGGGCATCCAGCTGGCGCCGCCATCGGTGGTCCGCAGAATGGTGCCTGTGTCGCCCACCGCGGTTCCCGTGTTGGCGTCTACGAAGGAGACCGCTCGGAGAGTATAGGGCGTCCCGCTGGATTGGGGCGTCTAGGTGGCGCCGCCGTCGGTGGTCCGCAGAATGGTGCCGTAGTCGCCTACCACGGTTCCGGTGTTGGCGTCTGCGAAGGAGACGGCCCGGAGAATGTCACCCCTCTCGCTCAATTGGCGCGTCCAAGTGACGCCGCCGTCCGTGGTGCGGACGATGACCCTTTGGGCCATCGGGGGCAAGTCATAGAAGCCGCCTACCGCGGTCCCGATGTTGGCGTCCACAAAGCAAACCCCGATGAGATCCGCCGTTGTCTCGCTGGAGGGAAGCGTCCAAGTGGCGCCGCCGTCGGTAGTGCGCAGGATGGTTCCGAGTTCGCCCACCGCGACGACGGTACTCGGCTCTGGGGCAGCAACGGCGTGCAGATCGTTCCCCGTCGGCATTGGGTTCTGCAAGAACCAGCCGGACTCTGCGAATGAAATCGTTCGCACACCCGTGACGCCGAACATCAGAACGAGGACCCTCAAAGAAGCCTTCATGATTTTTCCCTCCTCACCGTGACGCTTGTCGATCAACGACGCGGCGATTAGAAGGGTGAGATCTGGATTCTCTCCAAGTCAAGACCCCTCGCCGGACAGTGAAGGCCGATGCCAGTAAGGCAGCCGTCAGGCGCCATGAATTTGACCTCATGTTAGAGAGCGTTGGCGCAGCAGCGCTGCGCAGATTTTTAGTGGCAAGGTCGAGAAGTTTGGGGTCGACTGCCGCCGATTTCGGAGTGAGATTCAGCGATGCCAGCCCTGGAGCGGCGCCGCGAGTCGAGGTCGAGCTGTTGTGAGTGTTTTCAGCAATAACAAACAAATGAGCTTCTCCCGCGCGCCGGCTTATTTTGCAGCCTCGCGCGAGCGGAGCAGCGTATCCGAATGAGGCGCGGACATTCTTCCGGTTCAAAGACCGCTCCTGACGCCTTACTGGATGATTCGGTCCGCGCGCTTGAGCATCTCGCTTGGAATCGTGACGCCGACCTCCGAAGCGGTGAAAGGACGCTCAAGATTCGAGGCCTAGAAAGGCTCGCATGCGATCCAGCTCCGCCTCCAGCTCGCGCTTGAAGGCGCGATCGCGCGGTGGATGCGATTCGACGTAGCCGAACTCAGACTTGAGCTCACTGTTCTTCACCGAGAGGTTGCCCCAGCCAATCACCCGGTCGCGCCAAAGCAGCGGCAGAGCGTAATATCCGAGCTTGCGTTTGGGCGCCGGTGTGTAGGCTTCGAAACGGTACACCCAGCCCCACAACAGCTCGAAGCGGGCACGGTCCCGCACCACTGGGTCGAAGGGCGTCAGCAAACGCACGGTGTCCTGCGGCGCACGGCGCGCCGTATCCTCCTCGGCGGGCCAATACCAGTCGACGCCGTCGACGCGCTTATGGGAGAGCCGCTGTTTGACCCGCTGCAAGGCATTCTTCAGCTCGTCGTGCCACTGCGGCACGGCAAAGCGCAGCTCGCGCACGAAGGACGACAGGCTCGCAGCGGGCAGCGGCGCGTAGATGCGGACCACCACATCGACCAGCGCGTCGATCCGCTCGCGGCGCCCCGTTTCATCGGTCGGCCCGAGCGCTGCTGGTGTGCGGTGTAGATGCGGATGCCGCCCTCGCGCCGCGCCACGCGCAGCAGGCCGCGGTAATGCATCGCGTCCAGCAGATGGGTGGTCGCGTTCGACGAGCCGCCCCAGTAGTTCCTCACCGTGCCGTGCGAGAAATGGTCATCTACCTCGCGCGGGTGCACTACCCCGCGTTCGCGTACGAACTGCAGCAGGAGCTGTGCCTGCTTCACGCGTCAGGCGGGCCAGGGGCGACGGCTTTCGGCAGGGACGCAGGTATCCGAGCGCGGATGCATCAACGCCTGTATGGAGCTCGTCATGAAGCCGTAGGTGACGAAGAAGTCCTCCTCCACGCCGAGCTTCGAGTAGCGGCGTTCGAGGTCCCCGGCGCGGTAGCCCCTGACGCGATGTCGCAGCGTCAGGTCCTGAGCGCGCGCAGGCGCGCGGATCGGGTCGGCCTGCACAAAGCCCAGCCTGTGGAGGGCGCGTTTCAGCGTGGTGAGCGTGAAGAGGCTGCGGGCGACGGCAAAGCGCCGCAGGTCGTCGAGGGTGATCGGCATGACCAAATGTTGCTCAAAGCTCCCAGTGTTTCAGCAATAACAGACCAAGAAATGGAACGATCAAATGCTCAGCAGTCTACGCGAGACTACCGTGATTGCCGCCTGTTCCGGCGACAAACCGTCAGAGCTTGCCCGTCTTGGTCTTCGCTTGAACGAAACCGCACTCCGCGGCAGCTGTCATCGCGAACGCTTCTTCCGTTTCTCCACCTGCCGGTAGTACCAAAGGGTGGGTGGCAGAAGCGCACGATAAATGATCCTGTAGATCGGCCCTGGCAGACCGCGCCCCCGTTCCTCGAGCGCGACGCGACCTCGTGGATGAGCGAGTGTTTGGCGTTCAGCGAAGCTACGACGACATTCTGAGCGGAGCTTTATGGCGCAGACGTGCTTGACGTTCTTGTAGCCGTAGAGACGCGGCGCAACAAGTCGAAGGGGAGCGCCATGCTCGAGTGAGAGCGGTTCGCCCTCCAACCGATCTGCCAGGAGGACGTCCTCCTGGACCAAGTCTTCCAACAGAATGCACGTGCTGTACCCATCGAGTGCTTTGAACTCCAGATGGTCTCTCATTGAATGGGCCCGTGCACGAGGGACGAGGAGTCGTTTGTAAACATCCTGAAATGAATATCCGCTCCAGGCGAGAGAGCGACGGGTCCAAGTTGTGACACAGTGAAAATCAGCGATGATCTCTTTTCGCTCCAGCTCCTTGAAGTCTTCGATTCGAAGTGGCGGACACGTGGCTTCGTCCTTCGCCTGAACTTGTAACTCGAAACCGGTGGGCATTTCCGGGAGACGGTTCGCGTACGCTGGTACGCCAAAGCGAGGGAAATGGTCCAATACTCGCTGCCCGGGGGGAAGCGTGGCGTTCATGCCGCTTCTCTTACCACGAGGGTGCTCCAACCAATCCGGCGCCCAAGATCCGGAGCTTGCGTTCCGATAGCAAAGATCCTAAGAGTCGCGGCAAAAGCGGCCGTGGCTGGAAAGGCCGCCGTCGGGAACATCCGACGCCAAAAGGGAGGGAGAAAATCATGCTTAGGAGAATGCCTGCGGCTCTCGCGATAGTGGGAGCGCTCACGCTGACAACCCACGCTGCGGCCGATCCCGTCGACAATCCCGGAGACTTCGTGGTCACGATCGGCGGCGGCTACTTAGCCATCGGCACCCACTCGCCGCAAGAGAGGTTCAACATCGACGCGTTGAACCCGCCCGTTGTATCGGGAACCATCACCGACACGAGCGGCACGACATTCATCCCGGCAAGCGGCATCATCTTCCCACCGACTGACCGACTCGTCGATTCACCCATCGGTCCCATTAACGTTCACATCACCATCGTGCCGACCGCGGACGGCTCGGGCAATCTCAACGCGCTGACCGGACTCAGCACCGTCAGCTTCAGCGTCCGCATCCACCTCACCGACGATGGCGGCATCCTCACGAGCAACTGCTACATCGGCTCGCCGAGCGGGATCTCGATCAATCTGACTACCGACGTCAGCGGCACGCTGAACGGCATCCCGTATGATCAGACGACCGGCCTGGCGGGGTACGTGGACAACGGCTTCGCCGTCCCGGGCGCCTCCGGCTGCTGCACCTTGGGCCTCTGCAACGGCGCCATCAACAGCAACCTCGGCATCCCGGCTGGCCCCGGTATCAACAAGGCAGTACTGCTCGACGACACCGACCCGACGAATCCGGTGCCGACCAATCAGTTCGTTCCGATTTTCACCGGATCGTAATTCTTCTTGTAAGCACGACTTTCGCAGCTTCGACCACCGGGATGACCAGCGGCAACCCTTCGCGCTGGGGATGCAGCAACAGCTCGACGCATCCTTGCGCCGCAGGTGACCGCGACCAGCAATTCGGGTAAGCAGGGGCTCATGCCGCAGGCACCGAGCTCGCTCGGGGACAGCATTTCGAGCTCGAAGAGCAGGCGATGGACGTCCTCTCCGACGTCCTCGCGGTTCTTCGGCTGCAGGGCGAAGAACTCTGCTGGACCGAGCCGACGGCTCGCTGGGGATTGAGTTTCACCGCACAGAATGCGCAGTTTCACATGATCGAGCAAGGCTCCTGCTTGCTGCAGACAAACGATGCAAGGCGGACCGTGCAGCTGGCGGCCGGCGATCTGGTCATCCTGCCCCACGGGCGCGGGCATCGGCTGTTCGATTCGCGCGACACCCCGGTGATTCCGATCACCAGCCTGATACAGCCTGGCCAGGCGAGCGTGCTCCGATTCGGAGACGGCGGGACGCGGACGACGGTGCTGTGCGGCAGGTTCCGGTTCCATGCTCCGCTGGGAGGCTCGGCGCTTTCGGGTTTCCCGGCGCTGATCCACGTTCGCGGAAGCGAAGGCCGGCCAGTGGAGTGGCTGGATATGACAATGCGGTTTCTCGCTTCCGAGGCGCGCAGCAACGCACCAGGCAAGAGCCTCACGATGACGCGCCTCATGGATTTGCTGTTCGTCGAGGCGATTCGCTACTGGCTGATCACATCCGATGAGTGGCCGCGCGGCTCCATCGCCGCCCTGCGCGACCCCCGGATCGCAGCGGCCATGGTCCGCATGCACGAGCAGCCGGGACGCAACTGGGACGTCGCCACGCTAGCCGCCCAGGCAGGAATGTCGCGCTCATCGTTCGGGCAACGCTTCGTCGAGCTGGTCGGCGAGCCGCCCAGCAGATACCTGACTCGCTGGCGCATGCAGGTGGCGACGCGCCTGCTCCATACTCCAGGCACCAAGGTCGGGCAGATCGCCGAGCAGGTTGGCTACGAGTCCGAAGCGGCGTTCAGCCGCGTCTTCAAGCGATACACGCGGATGAGCCCGGCTGCGTTCCGCGACCGAGGCGCGCGTGAGTCCGCACCGGTCACCGACGACCGCAGGACGGCGTGAGGCAGGATCAGCCGCAAGTCATTTCGTCCTTCGCTGCAGAGCTGTAGAACCGGTCGATTGCCTCATGCAGGCTCAGCCGAGCCTGGTGTAGGCGGCGCTTGATCGCGGGGACTGTGTCACCACTGATCTCGGCGATCTGCTTGTAGCTCAGACCCGCCACGTCCCTGAACAAGAAAACCTCGCGATGGCCGTGCGGTAGCCGATCGACGGCGTCTTGAATCACGTGGCGCAGCTCGGCATTCATCGCACCCTCCTCAGCGACGTGGCTCCAATCCGTTGCCGAGTACAGCGCCGGGCTGCCGGGCTCGTTCACATGCTGCAATGGGAGCTCTTCTGCGAGGGGCTGTACGCGGTGAGCTTGAATCCAACTCAGCCCCGCTGCGATCCGTAGAACCGACGCGCCGAACTCCACCTCGCTTCGAAATTCTTCCAGATGCCGGCACGCGAAGAGAAAGCTCTCCTGCACAATCTCCGCGGCGTTGGTTTCAGATCGCGTGATCTGCAGTCCAACGGTATAGATTTGGTCTCGGTGTCGCTCCACGAGCTTGTTGAAAGCAGAGATGTCGCCGCACCGGGCGGAGGCGACGAGCTCGCGATCGGCCGTATCGCCGTCGTTGGTGGATTTGCTCATGTTCCGAAGTTGATCCCACACGTTGGTCGCTCTCCTTCGGGTTCATCCGACTTCGATTGAACAGCCATACACACGACAGTAGCCTTGGGGCACTTTCATCTAAGACGAAAGAGCCGGCGCTAGATCGACATCCGGCGATCTTTTTTTGGCCCATCCGGCGCAGCGTTAGATCCCGAGCATCTCGATGACAATCTCGGCCACTCTACGACCGGAATATTGCTGTTGACCCGTGACCAGGCGGCCATCGCGGACGGCGAAGGCCTTGAAGAGGCCCGCCGATACGTAATTCGCACCCCGCTTCTTGAGCGTCGGCTCGGTGCGCCAGGGCATGATCTCCACGCCCGCGGCCTGGTTCGAATAATCCTCTTCGACGTCGCTGAAGCCGGTGACGGTCTTTCCAGAAACGAGATAGGACCCGTCCGAGAGGCGCAGGTCGACCCGCGCCGACACTAAAACAGTGGTTCAATGCGACAACTCTGAGGTAGTCCGGATGCTCAACAACGTGAAAGCGCAAAAACCGGCAGCTCGGTCCAAGTCTCGATCATCGCTACCCGGCGGGCAGCTGCTGCGCTTCCGTCCAGGTGTCCGACCCCGCCAGCTTGACGGCCACATTCGAGAAGAAGATCCGTATCGGCCCGCCGTCGCCCGTTCCGCGGCGATCCAGTGACAGGAGCAGCGGTCCAGCCTTCTCGTAGTCAGCACAGGTCGCAAGGTAAACACTCGGCTTCGCGTTCACGCGGTGAATTTCGAGTTCCCGGATTCGGCCGTCGGTGCCGAGGTAAAGTGCCCAAGTGTCACCCGGCGTATAGCCGCCCTCGGAAGAATACTTCATCACGACCTTCTCGGCGGAACCGTTCCCCAGCGGCAGTTTCTGCATGCCGGCATCTTGAACCGTAGCGCTGGTATCCCAGGCGACATGGAATTGGAACAAAAGGTTGTACTGATCGTTAAAGAACGCGGGATCGACTTCGTCCTTCACCACCACGCTCTGGCTTGCAAGCTGAGAGCGCGAGTAGGTGACCTTGACGGGGTTGCCGGCCTTGTCCGGCCCGTCGTACGAGATCCGGTCCTTCTTCGGCTCCCAGACCCAGGAGCGGGAGAACTTCAGCTTTAGCGCGGGCCAATCGATGTTGAACGTGTAGCGGATCGCCTCGACTTGACCCCATGACTCGAGACCATAGGTCTTGGCAATCTGGTCGGCGATCGGCGGGCGCTGCTGTGCGGATGCACCTACTGCGGGACAGACCAAACCGATCAACAGAACACGGATGAGGTAAACGGGGCTCGCCTTCGTCATGGGGTACCCTCGTGGCCAGTTCGGAATCGGTATATGACCTCGATGAAATTTGGTTCTCTAGAATCATGTAAACAAACAGTGGTTCACTGCGACCATCTCGGAGGTAGTCCGGATGCTCAACAACGTGAACCGCAAAAACCGGCAGCTCGGTCCAGCTTCGTCGCACGCAGGCTGATAACGCACCCTGAGTCTTGTTGATTGTTCCTGCTCTCCAGCCCTTAGTCTCTTGAGTGGGCAATTCGTTTCACGGGGGAAAAAGCTCAGCGAAGCGGGACCCTCCTGCGAGCTGGTACCTCCCGAACAACCGATTGCGCCGATCAGTTTGCCCCTGCCCGACGAGTGGAATGCCGCCGCGGGACGCAATGATTCCGTCGAACGTGATCAGGTAGTTGAAATTGTTGATCTGGATACCGTTTTCGAAAAGGTTAGGACCGTGCTCTCGGTCCCCGAAAAAGCGATTGCCGACCTGCCGAAGGACCTCTTCGCGAACGTGCCGAACGGTGTCGTGGTGATCGATACGGGCAACTACTACCCCGCGCGCGACGGGAGGATTGAACTGATCGAGGGAGGCAAGCTCGAGAGCGAGTGGGTGTTGGAACGAATCAGCGGCCACCGGGCGCCCAATCCGCGCGTTGACGAGCGGGTCCTCGCTGGTGTAGCCGGACCTGCGTGGAGAAACCGCTCGCCCGTCCACGGTGGCAAGCGATCTCGGAGGATGTCTTCGCTCCCGCGGTTGCCGCCACGGGCGAGCGGAGCCTTGCGCTGATCATGCGCGGCGGGCATGGCGAACTGCTGCTGCGCGAGCGGGAAGGGAACTCGTGGGGCGAGCCGCGGTCGCTCGGCGTTCCGCTGGCCCGGAGCGACGGCTCGAGCGCCCTCATCCCGGTCGAGTGGCCCATCTCGGCGTGCGCCACCGGGCCGGCCGAGGTCCAGCTCGTCGCCCGGGGACCGGAGGGCGAGCTGCTGCACGCCGTCCTGCGCGGCGGCGCGTCCGGCGGATTCGAGTGCGTCGGCTTCCCGGCGGCCGGCGGCCTGCCGATGGGGCTCGCCGGAGCTCCCAGCGCGTGCAGCCGCGCCCCGGGACGCATGGACGTGTTCGCGGTCGGGGCCGCCGGCGCGCTCCTGCACACCACCTGGGACGGCGAGGCCTTCGGCGAGTTCGAATCGCTGGGGGGACTCGGCCCGCGCGGCGAGGCCCCCATCGCCGGACCCATCTCTGCCTGCAATTGCGGCCGCGCGATGGCCGTGTTCACGCGCGGCGCCCAGGGCGACTTGCTGCTCAAGTGGTGGAACGGCTCGAGCTGGAGCGCGTTCGAGTCGCTCGGCGCGTCCCAGGAACCTGATTCGCTGTATCCGGCGGTGGGGGTCCTCGTACCTCTGTCCAGCGCACCGGTCGCCTGCGGCAGAGGCAGCACCCGGCTCGACGTGTTCGCCAGGGGACCGCGCGGCGACCTGCTGCACAAGTGGTGGGACGGTAAAACGTGGAGCGCTTTCGAATCCCTCGGAATGGCGCGATCCGCGTCCTCCGGCGCCTGGATCCCCTTCACCGGCGCTTCGCTGGCCTGCGCCTGCGAGAAATATCGCCTCGACGTGTTCGCGCGCGCTCTGGATGGAAGATTGTACACAGCCTCCTTAAGCGGATCGTGGGACGACCCGGCCCTTTCGCCGGATGCCAGCGCGCAATTGGATTGATCAACGAAATCGAATCGCTTCCTCGATTGCCCGCTGTGGATTGACTTGCGTGCGCGGCGGTGCGTAGCCGAGCGCAACGGCGCGACTTGGTGCGCCGTCGGCTCAGGCAAATCCAAGAAAAGGGGAATCCGCATGCCCGGACCGACCGAATGGAAGCAGACCGGAGGCACCTGGCAGGAAGACCACACATTGCTCAGCGAAGAGCAGCTCGCTAAGTGTGCACGCGCGCCTACGACGCCGAGGATCCCGACTTCGTGTCGCCCTACGCACTCGGGCCGCGCGAGAATGGACGCCACCACGCGCACCTGCGTCCTTCATCCGGGCGAGGATTGACCAGATCAACATCCGGATCGTCTTCTGGTCGATCTCCGGGTGAACGATGGAGCGCTTGACCTGCTGTGCATTGACTTGCGTGCGCGCCGGGAGCGTAAGCGTAAGCGACCGCAACGGCGCGACTTGGTGCGCCATCGGCTCAGCCAAATCCAAGAAAAGGGGGAATGGGTATGCCCGGACCGCTCAAATGGAAAGAAACCGGAGGCACCTGGCAGGAAGACCACACATTGCTCAGCGAAGAGCAGCTCGCTAAGTGCACGCGCGCGTACGACGCCGAGGATCCCGACTTCGTGTCGCCCGTACCGACGCGGGTGATCTCGAACGGCGAGTACATGCCGCCGCCGCAGAGCGAGAACCAGAAGAAGGTGGAGGCCCGGCTCAAAGAGCTCGCCGACGGCGCTGCGAAGAAACTGGGGATCAGCCGGCGGAAGTTCCTCGGCACCACGGGTGGCACCGCGGCCGCGTTCATCGCCATGAACGACGTGTTCGGGAAGTTCTTCGACGTCGACAAGGAGGAGATGTTCGAGCCGGCGGCGAGCGCGCAGAAGGCCCCGCCGAAGAACCTGTTCGTCGTCGACGATCAGCTCCACTTCGTGCGCCAGAACCGCATCAACAGCCCCATCGGCGCCATCGCGCTGCGCGCGATTGCGCAGGGCCCGACCATCACGCAGGCGATGATCGATGCGGGGGTCAAGCCGATCACGAGCAACCCGTTCAACCCGGACAACGTCCCCGACGAGTTCGGCAACCCGTGGGGCGTGTGGAACCCGGCGCTGATCGGGATGGCGGTCTCGACGGACATGTTCAACATCGTGAACTTCATCAAGAGCGTCTTCCTGGATTCGCAGGTGACCGTCGGCCTGATCAGCAACGTGACCGCATTCGTCTCCGGTCCGAGCGGGAAGGATCCGGGCACGCCGCCGCTCGACGTGGATGATGCGCGAACGGGTGAGATCCTCACCGCAGCGCAGACGGCGGCCGGCCGCGACTTCATCAACCAGCTGGCCGGCTCGCGGCGCGCGATGGCGCACGGCCTGCTCTATGTCGGCAGGGGCAATCTCGATTACATCCAGTACCAGGTCGACAACCATCGCCCCGACGCCTGGAAGGGCTACAACATCTCCAATGCGGCCAAGGTCGACTCCGGACCGATGAGGCAGTGGCAGCACGACGATGAGGACGTGGCGTACCCGACGTTCGACCTGATCAGCAAGAACGTGCGGGCCGGCAGGCTCTCCGCGGGCGGGAACATCATCGCCGTGCACAAGGGGCTCGCTCGCGGGCTGCCGCCGCTCGCGCACAACGGGTATCCCTCCGACCTGCCGAAAGCGCTGCGCGACTGGCCCAACCTGAACTTCCTCACCTACCACTCCTGCATCCAGGACAGTTTCTTCGACGACCAGGCGCTGGCGGAGATCAGGGCGAGCGAGGCCGGGAAGAGGCCGCTGATGGAGGGCGTACCGAACATCGACTGGGTAACGCCCTACGCGATCCTGACGGGTCCGTTCAACAACTCGTTCGCGGAGATCGGCACCACCTTCGCCTCGTCGGTGGTGACGTTCCCCACGGTCACGGCTCACATTCTCGGGCAGCTAATGAAGTTCAAGGGGGACAAGCAGATCGTCTTCGGGTCGGACTCCCTCTGGTACGGATCGCCGCAATGGCAGATCGAGGCGCTCTGGCGCTTCCAGATCCCGGAGCAGATCCGCGAGCGCTGGGGCTACCCAGAGCTCACCGAGACTGCGAAGAGGCGGATCCTCGGTCTGAACTCGGCGCCGCTCTACGGACTGGATGCGGAGGCTGCGAAGTACGGCCCTGTCCCGGCGGACTTCGAGGGGCGCATCACCGACCGCCTGAGGAAGAGCCTGGAGATGCCGCCGTTCGACGCATGGCAGAATCCGACCGGGCAGAACGACAACCTGTCGAAGTGGCGGGAACGGTACCTGGCCATGGGCGTGGAGCCCAAGCACACTCGCTACGGCTGGATCCGCACTTCGGTCTGATTAATCCAGGGGGCCGTCGCCGAGGCGGCCCCCTTCAGCGGTGCGAGATCCCCGCCGGCGTCCAGGTCGCGCCGGTGCGGCGGGTCTCGTCGAGCAGCGCCCGGTTCTGCGCGATGACCCGTTTCGTCCACGTACGGCCGCTCATGCCAGAGGTGGAAGACGGAGGCGGAATAGCGGATCGACCAGCCCAGCACTCCGGCGTGCGCGAGCCGCTCCCCCCAAGCTCCTTGTCCTCGGAGCCCCAGCCGAAGCGCTCGAACAAGCCGTGGCGTGTTCGGCCAAGGTCAAAGCGGAATCGTTCGAAGGCCGGTGCGACGTGTCGTTGTAGCTTGAGATCCTCGGCCTCGTAGACCACATCCATGGCCCCGCCGCCCAGCTTGCGCAGGACGCAGTAGTGCGAGATGGTCTGGGCACAAATGAACGCTACTTTGCGCGCACGCGCCGCCGATAGTATGCGTCGGCGATCTGCTGTCCGCCTGGTGGTGCTAGTCGCAGTCTTACCGTTGGGAACCTCGCTACCGGCCGTGGCTGCCCGACCAGTTCCGCTGGCGATCAAGGGCTATGACCCGGTCGCCTATTTTGCCGTTGGAAAGCCAATGCGCGGACTGCCCGAGATCGAGTATGAGTGGAACGGATACCGCTACCGCTTCTCTCGCTCGGAGCATCGCGAGCTTTTCAAGGCCGATCCAAAGCATTACGCGCCGCAGTTCGAAAACTACTGCGCCATGGCGCTGGCAAAGGGCGCGCTGGTCGAGGCGGACCCGGAGAACTGGCTGATCAACGAGGGCAAGCTCTACATCTTTGGCAAGCCGGCCCCCGCCGGACCCGCTCTCTTTCAGAAGGATCTTGCAGGCAACATCGCCAAGGCAAATCAGAATCGGTCGCTCATTCCCAAGCATTAGTGGTCCAAGGCAGTCGATAGGCCTTTTTGGACTCAAGTCGCCGGGCGTATTGGTCCTGCGTGCCCTTGAATTCCTCCTGCGGCCCGGTCCGGACCAGGGCCGCAGGTTTCGCCGTGGTAGCCGTCGTCGTCGTCGCCCTGGTTGTCGTCGCCATGGTGGTGCCGTTCCAGGTGGTTGTCAGACGTTCTCGCCGATCCGCCCGGCGACGTGCTGGGCGTCCACATCGTTGGAGCGCCAATGCACGGCCGGTGGATGCGTCGTGGCTCGAGACTGAGTTGAGTTGCCGCTTACGGTCCCGGCGGGATGAAGTCCCCGTTTGGGCAGTCGGGATTATTCGGATCGGGAGTATCGATTCGTGGCATATCACCGACCGGGATTAGATACGTAACAAGGAGCTTGGCCTCTACCGTCCCATAATTCTTGACCATGTGTCTAAATGAGCTCTCATGTGCCTCGACGATCCCGTGCCCTGCGCTCAGATCGTCATACGGACAACCTTCAACTGATCCATCAAAGCTCCTCACTGCACCCTCGGTGACAGTGATAAACACGGGGCCCCCATGAGTATGCCAGCCGCTGAATCCACCCGGTTTAAACGTCACCGTTTGTGAGACGACATCGATTGGCTGTTTTGACTTCAGCTTCACATCAAAGCCTGGATCATGTCTGTGCACATCGAACGCATCATAGGTTCCGCGCCCCAGGATTGTAAACGATACCCCCCAGGGCGTCGTTGCTTGCGTCAACTGGCCAATCCCTTCTGCCCCGGTGCAGCCAACCATCATTCCGAATACCAATACAGAGTGAGTCAATCTCATTGTCTGCCCTCCCATGAACAGGCCTCGTGTCAAGCACGAGTGCCAAATTCAGGTTTTCTTTCTCTGCACCATGCAGAGAAGGGACTGGTTAACGTCCCATCGGCGCAGGCGAGCAAGCCGCAAAGAGAGGCTTGGCCTCTTGCAGTGCTTTGCGGCTGAATGCAGCGGATTGCGGCGGGGAGTGCTCAGAGCTAGCATCCGCGGGCACTGAGCACCCTTGCTCGGGGGTAGCGTGGCGGAAGCAAGGAACGACTCTTCGACGTCGGGATCCGTGGAAAACACGAGCGATCGTCTGGACTCGTGGAAGGAAATCGCGGCATACCTGAGGCGCAACGTCAGCACGGTTCAGCGCTGGGAGAAACGCGAAGGGATGCCCGTCCACCGCCACCTTCACGACAAGCTTGGCTCCATCTACGCTTTCCGGACTGATCTGGACGCCTGGTGGCAAAGCCGAAATCTGCGTCTTGCGCGTGATGAAGTTGAAGGACCGCTGGTCGACCCTATCGCCAACGCGCAATTTCACCAGGTGACGGACTTCGAGGGCAGGAAGCAGGCTGCGGCGATCTCCCGCGACGGGAAGCTCCTTGCGTTTCTTTCAGACCGGGACGGGCGGATGGACGTGTGGCTTACCCACGTCGGTACAGGGCGGTTCTACAATTTGACCCGGGGCGGCGTTGCCGACCTTGTCAATCCATCGGTTCGCACGGTTGGCTTCTCGCCGGACGGAGCGCTGGTGTCCTTTTGGGCTCGCAAGCCCGACGGGTCTCAAGCCGGCGACATCAGCGTCTGGGCGGTGCCGACTTTAGGCGGACAGCCGCAGCCGTACTTGGAAGGTGTGGCAGAATTCGACTGGTCGAACGACGGTTCCCGCCTCGTCTACCATACGTCCGGGCCTGGCGACCCGATGTTCGTGACGCAGCCCAACCAGCCGCCGCCGGGCCAGCAGATCTTCGCAGCGCCCGTAGGCCTTCATGCTCATTTTCCACTTTGGTCGCCCGACCAGGCCTTCATCTACTTCGTCCAGGGGTCGGTACCCGATGAGATGGACATCTGGCGTATCAGACCCACGGGCGGAGCCGCCGAGCGGATCACGTTTCACAACTCGCGCGTGTGCTACCCGGCCCTGTTGAATCAACGAACATTGTTGTACCTCGCTAGCGGCCCTGACGGTTCTGGGCCGTGGCTCCATAGCTTGGACGTCGAGCGGCGCATTCCACACCGCATTAGCTTTGGCGTCGAGAGGTACACCTCGCTCGCGGCAAGCGCTGACGGCCGGCGTCTTGTCGTGACACTCGCAAATCCGAGCTCAACTCTCTGGCGCTTGCCGATTTCTGACCAGCCGGTCGATACGTCAGCGGCAACCCGTATCGCGCTGACGACGGGTCGCGGATCTTCTCCGCGACTGGGCCCGAATTATTTGCTGTACGTCTCTTCAAGGCTCGGGGGTCAGACTGTCTGGAAGCTCGGAAATGAAACAGCCACCGAGCTGTGGAGTGCACCAGAGGCGCGGATCATAGGCGGCCCGGCGATCGCGCCCGACGGACATCGCATCGCATTTTCCATTGAGCAACGCGGACGGATGCGATTGTACGTGATCAACGCTGACGGCACCGAGGCTCGGGTTGTGACCGAATCGCTCGAATTGCGGGGCGCTCCAACGTGGGGGCCGGACGCGCAATCGATCACCTTGGCAGCGAACGATCACGGCGTGCCACGGCTTTTCAGAGTTTCGCTGGACGGCCGCTCAGTGGTTCCCTTGGTGTCGGAGTCCTCAATCGATCCAGCGTGGGCCCCCGACGGACGCTTCCTCGTCTACTCAGGACCGGACATCGGGACGACGTTCCGGGTGAAAGCGGTGACCGGGGACGGCAGCCCGTACCCCCTGCAGAATCTGACCCTGACTCGGGGAGCCAGACGTCTGTGCTTCTTGCCAGGACGTCCTGCGCTACTGGTGCTGCGAGGAGAGATCGAGCACAAGAATCTCTGGCTCATCGATCTGGAGACAGGGACCGAGCGCCAGCTGACCAACTTCGGTCGCGACTTCGTCGTTCGGGACTTTGATGTCTCTCCAGACGGCCGCGAAATTGTGCTTGATCGGGTGCAGGAGAACTCGGACATCGTACTGGTCGATCTACCAGAGCGATAATTGAACGCGACCCCGTGCGGCGAAACGCCTGTGAAATCATTTTTCGAAAAAATGTTCAAACAATGCGTTCCGTGAAGGGATCACTTGTACATTTCTCGTGGCGTGGCTGTGGTGTGGATGCGTCAGGTAGTGCTGCTGGAGCAAATCCTTTCCGTAGTCGTTTCCGTTGGGGGTTCTGACGATGGCTCGAAGAAGACGTGCTTCGAACCATTAAAGACGGAGCGCCAGCGACGTGCTGAGATAACCAACCCAAGAAAGGAGTCCGCTCCCTCCGCGCATCCGGAGAGCGGCTCTCAACCGCCCAAGCTGCTGGCGTGGCTGAGCACCGCGCGGAAGAGGGCGGGGCTTCCAGTGACCGGAGGCACGGTAACTTGCTCGCCGCGCGCACACATTCCCCTGTCAACGCTTCACCCCCGTCTTGCGACCGACGATGCATGACTCGGGGCTGGGCGGCTTGCTAGGCCTTTCCCAGAAGAGACTTTCACTCGTTACCTCCCAGACTGGAGAAGCCTGGCAGGACATCCGAAAGGCCTTCCGCCGGGCACGCAAGGCGGCAGGGCTTAACGGGGTCTGGTTCCACGATCTGCGCCGCAGCTTCGTCACCCAGACGCGGAGGCTCGGCGTTCCCGAGTCCGTGGTGATGCGCATGTCGGGTCACCGCACCCGGGCCGTGTTCGACAGGTACAACATCGTGTCCGAGGACGATCTCCGCGATGCCGTCGCTCGCTTGGAGGCCGAAGATCTTGGACACGATTTGGACGCAGTTTGCTGAAATCCCCCAAAAAGCGAAAAGCGCCGCAAGCTAAACTCTCGCGACGCTTCCGCTTTCTAGTTGCGGGGGCTGGATTTGAACCAGCGACCTTCGGGTTATGAGGCCGGGGTCGCGCATCGGGCAGACGGGCGTCTTTACGAGCTTTCTGTGAGAGTTCCCGGCGTTGCGTTCAACACTCAGTCCACGTAGGTCCACCCGAATTGACGCGATTCCCCTCCATTTTGGACACGATTTGGACACAGTTCGCGCACCCCAACCTTCGGGTCGGAAACCCGATGGCCGTTCGTGTCGCTATCCAATAGTCCACCATCTCCCCTGCCCTTTCCGGGCCGGCCAACTCAGGCGCGGGCGGGGAGGTCAATTGACCGCTATCGGTCCCTTCGAGATGAAAGGAGAGACCCCTTTGAGGGGTTGCCAGCTTCGCGGTTCCCCCGAGCGGGATGTTTGCAAAATCGTCGCGATCGCCACTCGTGACGGCGGTCAGTAGGCTGTCGTAAGCGGCGGGTAGAACTTCACCGATGTCGTCGTGCGGCAGACCCTTGGAGAAGTTGCCGACTCTATTCGGGTACCGGGCCTCGTCGCAGTTGCTCACCTGCGGCGGAATCGGGACCCTGAATTCCTCCGTGGCCGCCCTGATACGGTTTCGGAATGCTCGCTCCCTACGCCGTTCACCGCCCCACCGCCAAATTTCAGCTGAGTAGTTCTCGCGGGATTCGGAGAGCAGTTTAGTGTTGTGCGAGATAGTTATTTTCAAGAACGAGATCTGCCCACGTGCGTCCTAGGTCCTCGGCCGCGTCGGTCGAATTTCGGTAATGGAACCCGATCCAGATCCGGGACTGTTTCAGTTCCTGCAGGGCATCATTCAGGCTGTCGAAGGAGCGCTGCTGACTTACAACCCCACCGCCGCTATAGAAAGTCACCGGTGTGGAGTCGCCAATCCACTGTTCCATCAGCCCAACGGACGGTGCCATGATAAACGCGTGCGCCGAGGGATACTCGGGGTGATTCGGAGTGGGTCGCAACGGCGCCCAGGGTGTCCCACCGGGTTGATTCAGAGCCTGAAAGGGACGCCAGAAGACATATTGGTATTTCCAGTAAAACCCGTCGATTGCGGAGTCTTCCATGGTTCCCATGAGCAGCGCGAATCGCTGGGCATTCAGCGAGATGTCGGTGCTACTGGCCCAAATGCGCGCCTCCTCGCTGATCCAGATGTGGTCGTTTGGCGCCCAAAAGAGTGCCGCGTCTGTCTGATCGGCGGTTCGGCTGGTCGAAGTGTCTTGCCCCAAGCTTCGCACCTCTGCCAGATCCGTTCTGTAAAGCCAGCTGCACAGGCGTGGCGGCAGTGGAACGTCCACGTGACCATGGTCGCCGACGGCAGGGAAGAAGTGTTTCACGTTTCCCCATTGAGGCAGCACGGCCGGCCCGTTGGGCTGCCAGACTCCGCGACCTGGTGGGGGCGGCGTGTACGTGATCGGAGCCGACCCATCGTCGGTTCGTGCAGCGATCATCTCATCCGCTACTGCATCTCCGGTTGCGGCTCCGAGTGCGATGTCCCCATCGGGATTCTGTTGCAAGACTACGATATATGCCTGATACAGATTGGCGAGCATTTCTTGTTGGGCCGGTACAGCGAAGGCCAAAATGCGATAACCAACCCTTGCTGCGGCGGCTTCTTTGGAGCCTCCAGGCGCATCTCGATAGGTATCGAAGTAAGTGTCATACGCGTGGTCGACGGAATTTACTGCGTCGTGCATCCCCAAATGCATCATCGCGAGAAAGCGGATGGCGGCGGGGGGGCCGACCGCATTCAATACACCCGGCGTGGCTCCCCCACGGCCATCTCGAGTGGCCACCTCGTTCCAATAAGTCACTGCGTCAGCATGTGACAGTGCGGGAACGAGAAGCCCGCATACGATCACAGCGACCGATGGCCATCCGGGCGATACTCTCATTCGTCGGGTACCCTGAATGGCAAGGACGCCCCTCGTAGTTTTGGCCTCAGGGATGATCGCCTCGACTTCCGGAGATTGCGCTCCTTGGCTCGCCATTACTTTGTTCCCCAGTAGGGAGGGCATGCCGACTGCTGTGGCCGCAACAGCGGTCGAAACACCCATACGGCCCAGGAATGTGCGCCGACTTAGGGGTGAAGGCGATGCACCGCTCATTTGCACAGATTTGCTTTTATTGGTCATGTTCTTTCCCTCGCTTTCCTCGTTCCAGCTCGCGTTCGCCGCTCTTCCGTCAATGCGTTCCATGTGAGTCCCTCCGGTATTGAGGCAGAGATCGGTCGCGAAGAATTTGACGTTTGCCTCCGTCAAGACCGCGAGGCACGGTCTCTACCTTCGTGGCTGCGCCAAGAGGGGTTTGCCAACGCCATGCAACAGAACGATCTCTTCAGGGGCTGCTGATGCACCTTCGGCCTGGTGCTCTGCCGGTTCGCTAGGGCCTTTCCAGAAGCCCTGCATCCTCGGCGAGCTTCCGGAGCCTGGCCTTCACACGTTGAAACCGTTTCGCGGCGGTCTGGGCATCGAGATGCTCTTCCGGACTGGACATTACTGATGCCACGTCCGACCATGACAGGCCGCGATCGATCCGCAAAACGAGGAGGGACTGCTCGGCGGGCGTCAGCTGCTCGCGCAGTCGAGCGACCGCGTCCTTCGCCTCGGACCTCAGGTGCAGCGCGGTCGTCGATCGAACCTCCGCGGCGAGGCGGGACATCTCTTCAGTGACGAGCGGGCGCGCGCGGCGACGGTAGGGTTCGCGCTCGTTCCGCAGCCACGCGTGCCACGCTAGCTTGTACACCCACGTGCGTACCGAGGCGTCGCGGCGAAAGCCGCCCAAACCACGCCACAGGTCCTCGCAGAATTCCGAGAACGCGTCATCTGCCCGATCCTCTTCCCGAGCGAGCGCCGCCAGATAGGCGAGGATGGCCGGTCCGTACTCGCGGACGATCGCCGCAGCGGCCGACGGAAGGTCGTTCGACTCGAGCAGATGTGCAATCTCTGCCTCGACGGCTTCCACGGAGCCCCCTACCATGCGACCCAAATATGATGTGACAGCAAGCCCATCTACCATTCGACGATTGGATCGTGAATAGTGCGCTCGGGTTTCACCTAGAGTGAGGCGTGCTCCCATGAGTGAGGTTGGTAGCGACGAGCAGGTGGATCCCCTGGGCGAGACCGCCCTCCCGGACCAGCCGCAGGCCTCGGCCTTCGAGTCGCTCCTTCGCCAGGTCGCCCGTACTCGCATAGAGGACCTCTCGCCGACGGAGGAGCTACGGCCGGGCGCGATCGTCGCCGATCGCTTCGAGGTAGTGCGTGAGATCGGTCAGGGCGGCTTCGCTCGGGTATTCGAGGCGTGCGATCGCGTGCTCTCGCGCTCGGTGGCGATCAAGCTTCTCAAGCGACGCCGGCGACTGAACGACTCCGAGCTGGAGCTGTTCTATCGCGAGGCGCGGGCCACCGCCCGCCTGAACCATCCCCACATCGTGACTGCTTACGACTGGGGGGTCTGGGACGGCGCTCCATTTCTCGTCCTCGAGCTCCTCGACGGGGAATCGCTGCACATGCACCTTGCACCCGGGCCGCTGGGCGAAGACCGCGCCTGGGAAATTGCCACCGAGGTCGCCCAGGCGCTGGCCTACGCGCACTCGTTGGGCGTACTGCACCTCGATCTCAAGTCGCAGAACGTCTTCGTGCTCAGGAGTGGGCGGGTGAAGGTCCTGGATTTCGGTCTGGCCGGCCTCGACTGGGATGAGGAGGTACCGGGCCGGCTGACTCGGGTCGCCGGAGGCACTCCCGCGACCATGGCTCCCGAGCAGGCCGCAGTCGCGACCACCGACGCGCGCGCGGACATCTGGGCGGTCGGGGTGATCCTTCATCAGATGCTCTTCGGACGCCTCCCGGAGAGGCTGGCGCCGGATGCGGAGCGGGTGTCCCTCCCGGCCGGGACCTCGGCCCGTGCTCAGAAGGTCCTGGCCCGCACCCTCTGCCGCGATCCCGAATCGCGCTACCCCGATGCGGCCGCGCTGGTGGCAGGGCTCGAGGAAGCTCGCACGCCGCTGACGAAGCGACGCGTGGCCTCGGGGATACTCGCCGCGTTGACGTTGGCGATTGCGGTGCTCGGGTTAGCAGCCGTCGCTGTCGCGCGGCTCCAGAAGGCCGATTACTTCTGGCGTAACCCCCTGGCCAACGCACGGTACCAGCGCCTCACCGATTTCGAAGGGACCGAACACTCGGCTGCAATCTCCCGCGACGGTAAGTTTGTGGCGTTCCTTTCGTCGCGAGATGGACCGGTCGGCGTCTTCGTCACTCAGATCGGAACCGGCACATTCCGCAATGTGACTTCGGGCCACGTTCCGGAAGAGCTCGTCAACCGAGAGGTTCGAACGATTGAGTTCTCGCCTGACGGCGCCCGCCTCTTTTTCTGGGTGGGAGCATCGGACACCAACAATCGCGCGATCAGCACCTGGGTCGTGCCAACGCTGGGCGGCGAACCACGTGTCGCCCTCGAAACCGTTCCCGAAATCGGTTGGGCGCCCGATGGACGGCGCCTCGCCTATCACACGACAGCGGCCGGCGACCCGACGTTCGTGAAGGCCGAGGGTGCCGAAGCCCAGCCGCTCTACACCGCTCCGGTTCCCCAGCATGCCCATTTCCCGACCTGGTCGCCAGACGGGTCGTTCATCTACTTCGTGCAAGGCTATCCGCCCAATGAGATGGATATCTGGAGGATCCGTCCGACGGGTGGAACCCCAGAACGGATCACCTTCCACAATTCGCGCGTGAGCTATCCGACGTTCGTGGATCGTTCGACGCTTCTGTACCTCGCCACCACCGCCGACGGGTCGGGACCGTGGATCTACGGGCTCGATGTCGAGCGGCGGGTGCCGCACCGGCTCAGCTCGGGGGTCGAGCGGTGGACGTCGCTCGCCGCCAGCGGCGACGGTCGCCGTCTGGTTGCGACCGCTACCCAAATCAGACCATCACTGTGGCGCGTGCCGCTTTCCGCGCGGCCAGCGGGGATGTCGGATGCCCAGAGAATTCCGCTGCCCACCGCAGCAGGTCGTTCGCCAATGCTCGCGGCAGATTATCTTCTGTATGTTTCGTCGGACGGTACGAGCGAACGCATTTGGAAGCTCGTGGGCGGAAAAGCGACCGAGCTCTGGACCGCTCCGGGAGCGCGAATCATCGGCGGGCCGGCGATTGCGCCGGAAGGCGATCGGATCGCCTTCTCGATCGAAGAGGGAGGTAAGACGCGCCTCGTCGTCATGAATTCAGACGGGACGAGCGTCCGAATCGTCGCCGACTCGATGGAATTGCGCGGCGCCCCGGTATGGTCGCCGGATGGCCAGTCGATCGTCACGGCGGCGAACCAACGAGGGAGCCCGCGGCTCTTCCGAATCTCGCTGAATACGCGAGAGGCCGTTCGGATGTTGGATGACTACGCGCTTGATCCTGCGTGGGCGCCGCGAGGAGAATTCCTGGTCTACTCAGGCATGGACCCCGGAACGACGTTCCCGGTAAAGGCCATCACGGCAGTCGGCCAGCCATACAAGATTCCGGAGCTGATGCTGAGCCGCGGGGGGGCACTGGGGGTCACGCAAGTCGGCGCCAGACGGCTGCGATTCCTTCCGGGACAAGCGGCATTGGTCGTTTTGCGGGGAGACATCCAGCACAAGGACCTGTGGGCAAGGGAACTCACGACAGGGAGCTGGCGCCAGTTAACTAATTTCGGTCGCGACATCGTTATCAACGACTTCGACGTCTCCCCCGACGGGTTCGTGGTCGTCTTCGAACGGGTACAGGAGCACTCGGACGTCGTGGTGATTGACCGGGCGCAGTAGCGACGCACTCGAACGGCTTCAACGTGTGAAGGCCAGGCTCCGGAAGCTCACCGAGGATGCAGGGCTTCTGGAAAGGCCCTAGCGAACCGGCAGAGCACCAGGCCGATGGTGAGGCAAACGTCAAATTCTTCGCGACCGATCTCTACCTCAATAGCGCGCGTCCCGGAAACCATCAAGTCATTGAAGGCTCCGCGGCGTTTGCGAGCAGCCTCGAGCAGTCACAAAGGAGGATGTCATGGAAAACGCTATCGCATTGAAAGGAGAAGCAATGAAACGACACTTGACGCCTTATCTAGGTTGCCTCTGCCTGCTCCTAGGCGTTGCTTTGGAGGCTCAGGCAAATGACTTGCCCGGTAGCGCAGACAGCAACACCAGCGGCCTCTATAACACCGCCAGCGGGGTCAATGCGCTCGGAAACAACACCGACCACGTCCAAATCAATTTTGTTGACGATCAGATCGCCTTTGAATTCGTCGGGCAGGTGACAAACTTTCCGCCCACGCCCTCTGCTCCCCTCGGCTCCTCGAACCAGTATGGCTATCTGACGGTAGTACGAGGAATTGACAACGTGTTCAGCGGCAAAACGCACGACGAAACGACTGCAGTGCTCACCTTCTTTAATGAGGCAACCACCACAGAATCGATCATTGACGGGCCGCTGCGCATCAATGACCGGAACGGCACGACGACGATTTATCTGAACAGCGCGCCCGCGAGCTTCACGAACCCGGACTCTTTCCGGTCCGGCATCCCAGTTCAGACTTCGACGCTACATCAGCAGGCCATAGTGGATACGGCTGGGAGTACATTCACGGCCGTGTTCGCCAACACCATCTCCTCGACGAGTGCCTTCATTATTAACGGCATGACGTTTACGCTCGCACAAAAGGGACAAGCATTTCGGGCAACCGTAACGGGCAAACTGAATGCGACTCCGCCGCCAACCGGCTACTTTGCTGGGTACGCAGTGGGCGCCAGCGGAAAAGACGAAGACTAGGAGGAACAAAGCGACAAAACGAGGGGCCGGTGGAAGGGACTATAGCGTGTCCTTCGTGGACGCGAAAACCGGCACGGTGGTGGGCACCGGCGGGACGATTCTCGGGACGACTACAGGCGGGGTAACTTTGGCGCGCTGACCAAAGACATCCGCTTTGCGCGGTCATTTGACAACCCGCGCACGAGCCGCATCGAAAATAGCTCAGTCCCGACCGGGCGTCGGATCCCCGCCATTGTCTCGCGAGGCTCCCTGTGCACCGAACAGCAAATCAATAAACCGCTTGGTGCTCCGCTGTCGTCTTTTCCCGTCCGTTTCCGATCTTTCTTTGCGAAGGGTCGACCCGGCGCCCTACCCCACGGTAAACCGCGTGTTCTTCCCGGAGATCAGCGCGGCAACTTGGGGACGGTCTTCCTTGGCGTCGAACCGAGCGTGGGAACGAGAGTCCTTCTTTCACCGGGCTCGCCTATCATCGAGAACAGACGGCTTACGCCTGCCCGGCAGATTCTCGGCCAGTTGCTCTCCTTACTTCAATGAGAACTTCCCGCTCCGGGACGGTATCCCGTTGACTGTCGGTCTGGCGGACGGCACAAGCGGCGAGATTCAATCGCCCGTGATCAATACCGTCGCAGGCGCCATAGCAATCCAGGAGGTGGTTAAGAGCACGGAGTGGGTCGGACAACAGGGCAGCCCCGCGGCATACGCGCCCCACGTTCGCAGAGACCCGCTTGCTGGAGTACACGCTAAGTCGGTGATCTATCTGTTCGGTAAGGGAGACCAGGGGGCCGCCAACCCGAACGCGACGGCGATCCTACGCGCGGGAGACTTGGCCGACCGCGCCACGTTTTACCGAAATGACCTGGCCGTTGCTGAGGACTCCCGCGTCCCAAGGGACCCGCATACGTTCAGAATCAGGATTGACTCCACAGTCCCGCTAGTGGTGGAAGTGGCTCGCGGTGCGCAGGAGCGGATCGCTACCTTCTTTGCCTCGGACGGCCAGGAGGTGATCCATCCCGAGCCCGCGCGCTTCTTCGAGCTGCCGATCGTTCTGCCGCTGCCGGAGGCCCTGAACTTCATCCAGCAATGAGAAGGGAACGAGGTATTGCGTCGCACTCTTCCCGTCGCGGACCGCAGGCGATAAAGCACGAGGTTGCCGCGCAACTGCAGCCGATGGCAGGGGTCCACCGGCAAGCGCGATTGATCTATGTGCCGAGCGCCCGAACCACACCACAAGATCCGGGCTTTCGGGATCGAGCTTCGAACGTTGTCACCGCGACTCCCAACTGCCGTCATCAACGCTGACCGTGCCCTTCGACAATTCGTTCCTAGACGATCACCAGAACCCTAGCTGGATTTGTAAGACGCTTCGCGAGTCCTGAGCGAAGGACCTCTGTAAGCATCGCCTTGGCCAACCCACCCTTTTGACTGGCCCTGAGCCCTGCCCGGCCGAAGCGCTCCCTGCGCTATTTTGGGGGCGTCGCGATTCCTGACCCCTCCGTCCCAACCACACTGGAGGAAGGGGTCAGAAATCGCTCCTGGAAAATGGCACAAAAGAGGGGCATTGGATGAAGGGCCAGTTGACCATGGTCCTTACTTTGGTCTAAAGTATATCCCAAGATGAACCCAGAAACGAGAGTCGAGGAGAAACGGGGCGAACGGGTTGAAGTCGGGCGCGGCAGAGGGCTTCGGATAACACGGAGGGACCGGGAGCTGTTGGCGATGATGGCGATGGCTCGCTATCTGTCGTCTGAGCAAATCCACCGACTGTTCTTTTCAGGGCGAACGGAGGCTGCGTGCCGCATTCGGTTGTTTCAGCTGGCCGGTCTCGGGAAGCAGCCTCAGCCGACTCCGTACATTCGGCGACTTCGGTTCCGGTCATTTGAAGGCAAATGGTTCTCCGCCTGGGCGCCAACGCCTCTGGGCTACGTCGTCACCCGAGCCGTCTTGGGCACCGAACCCAAACTTCCAGCAGGGGATATCAGCGCCGGCTTTCTCGAGCATTGCGTCCGGCTCAATGACTTGCTCGTCGCGTTGGTCGCGACCGGAAACACGCGACTCCCTTCCACCCGCCACCTCCCCTTTCGTTGGCTTGCTTCCGACTCCGTCCGCCTGCCGTGGCGCGACTACGATCGGCAAGCGGGCATTCATCGCGCGCGCATCATCCAACCGGATGCCACCCTCGAGGTGCCGGCCATATCGAAGCGGTATTTCCTCGAGTGCGAGATGGGTACCCAGCCACTTTTGAGCGAGGACCCGACAAGAGCGGGCGCCACGGCGCACAAGCTCGACCGGTGCTCGCGATTCATGAGCACCTACGTCGATGCCGAGATGAAGAGGACGGCGTACGCGGTGGTTTTCGCCGATCGTTGGCCAGCTCAGCTTGTTTTCCTCCTCAACTCTCCCGCGCGTCGGGACCACGTCCGGGAGCTATTTGAAAAATGGGGCCGAGAGCGCACGGTCTCAATTTCGGTCCAAGCGCTCACGTTCGATGAAGCCATTAGTCACTTCCGAACGCTTTTGGGAAGTGCCTCGCCTCCGCGAAAACCGCAAGCCACCGACAGCATCGCGCTCACGCGAGCCGAGTTTTCACAGCTCGATCACTTCTTCTACTCCGCCACCCGCCGCTTGAAGCACGCTCGGGACCAGGCCAAGGAGCTGAAGAACCCACGGCTTGAAGTGCCTGACTACCCCTCAAATACGGATGAGGTCCTGCATCTTTTCCGGCGCCTTTCAGCCAGGTTCACAAACCCGGCTGCTCAACCCCAATGAAGGAGTCTCGTCATGCCCAAAACCCCTGCCCGCGACGATTACTTCGCCCAATCCTTTCGCTTCACGCCGGAGCAAGCCGCGGTCCTCAAGGAAGAGGCCCAGCGCCTCGGCAGCACCACCACCTTCGTTCGACAGCTCCTGGACGATTACCGGACGCTTTATGGCCTACCGGAGGTCCTCACCGAGCAGCTGGATGCGGAAGCGGCGTCGCTCGGGAAAAGCCGACGCGAATACGTCATCCATTTGCTTTCACAGCGAGGAGCGCAGCTGCTCAAAGGCGAAATTCCACTCCCATCGAAGAAAGCATCTGGCAAGGCAAAGCGCTGAGAGAGGCCCAGATGGAAACGCCCGCACCGACCAAGCTTCAATCTGAGCCGTGGATGACCGCCGAGCAGGCCGCTGCGCACCTTGGATTGCCGTCCCGAAAATCTCTTTACCAAGCGGTTCGCAGAGGCCAAATCCCTGTCCATCGCTTCGGCAAGCGCCTGCGCTTCAATCGCGCGGAGCTCGACCGCGCTCTGCTTAACACTACTGGGTCGTAATGGGGGCTATGCGGCTGAAGAGGCTGAGGGGGCACGCGAGCGCGGATCAAGCTGAAGGGCCAATCGATCGTCATTGATGAGGAAAACAGGAATCGGCGATCAGCCAAAGACAAATACTGGAGTGGCGACGGGAGAGGATTTCGATGCCTCCGAAAGGGAGGTATCGAAGATGAGCTTGGGGAGGGATGAAGAGGTATTGGCGCGAGCAGAAGAGTTCTTCG